>LSQX01403474.1_pt1 | contig 45617 bp, 39 predicted proteins | sample 654561 | NCBI WGS metagenome assembly LSQX01 (sample SAMN04489861, study PRJNA283612) | anaerobic digester metagenome | isolation source: 4 biogas reactors fed with cattle manure at either 37C or 55C with and... | place: Denmark: Kongens Lyngby | collected 2014 | reverse complement strand
CCTGATTGAATCCAGATCTTCATCCTGTCTGCCAATATAAGCTTGCAGATGAGCCGGCTGGCACTTAACCATCAACTCATTAATCTTTATGCTGTCTATATTCTTTATAATACCCATGTCAACACCCAAACGCAGCTGCGATAGCAAGGACATGAATTCCTTCAAACCCAGTTTCCTTGCATGTGTCAGTATACCCAGGGCACGCCATATACGGTCCTCGAACTGAATCCTGTTAGATTGAAGCAAAGCTTCCCTTGCCCTTTTTTCATTCTCCATTATCTGCCGAACTGCAATATTAAGATTGCTTATTATCTCCTCTTCCGACGGGCCAAGGGTAATTTGGTTGGATATCTGGTATATATCCCCCGTTGCCTCACTGCCCTCTCCATATAGCCCACGGGCAGTCAGTCCTACCTTGGAGATGGTTTGTATAACAGTATTGATATAGTTTGTAGCCACCAATCCCGGCAGATGCATCATCATTGAAGCCCGCATGCCTGTACCTACATTTGTCGGACAACTGGTTAAATAACCAAGTTGTTCGTCGTATGAATACTCAACGCTTTCCTCAATAATATCATCAACCTTGCTTAAAAGTTCCCAGGCCTTTTCCAGCTGGCATCCGGGGAAAATTGATTGCATACGAATGTGGTCTTCCTCATTTATCATGACACTGATCTGTTCGTTTTTATTAATAAGTACAGCGGCTACATCCGATCGTTCCAGCAGATCGGGGCTGACAAGATGCTTTTCAACCAGTACATACTTCTCAATATCGGTTAAATTTTTTAAAGCTATATAATCAAAGTCACGACTTATAATGGAATTGCTGTCCAAAATGCTGCTTTTTACCATATCGGCAACCCTTTGGCAGACATCCTTACTTGCCATGGATGTAAATGGCAGCTGTGCAATGTTTCTGGCAATTCTGATGCGGCTGCTTATTACCATACCGCCACAGGGCCCGTCCTCATTTATCCAGCTCATACCATATTCCCCCCTATCACTGGCCTGCCTGCTTTTCAAGTTCCCTTATCCGGTCTCTTAATCTGGCCGCCTCCTCGAAATTTTCCACTTCAACTGCTTTCTGTAATTTGGATTTCAACTGCTGGATCTGACGTGTTATCCGCAGCTCAACCCCGGCTCTCTTGGGCACCTTACCGTTATGAACGGTATTACCATGAATTCTCCTTAGTATAGGAACAAGTTCGTCGGAAAACTGCTTATAACATTCTCTGCATCCTAATCTGCCGATTTTCCTGAACTGTTCAAATTTCATTCCGCAGTTCTTACATTGACGTACACCTTCTTTTTTTACTGACACTGAGGGGCTGTCCATACCCATGAATCCGGCCAGTAAATCGTTGATCGAAAAAGGAACTGATATATTAAATTGTCCTTTCTGCCGTGCACATTCCTCACAAAGATAAAATTCGGTCTTATTGTTATTTATGATTCTTGTCAGATGGACGGTAGCTGGCCTTTTCTTACATTCCTGACACAGCATTTCCCCACACTCCTCTTTTCTTAGTATGACTTTCCCTCGGATAAAACCTCCTTCCGGCCCTTCAACGGATGTTTCTCCCGACGGATTTCCTGAAATACTCAGCTGCGCATTGTTTTAATACTCATCAGCATGGACTTCATAAGATTAGCCCGGATACTGTCTTTTATATTTGAAGGAAGAGCGGTCAGAGCCTTATCCTGAATAGCCCATTTCATGATAACCGATTCCCTTCTGGTAATAATACCCTTACTTAACATGTTATAAATAATATCTTCAGCGGCCTGCTGGGATAGCCGGCTACCTATCCTTTCCCTCAGCAGATACATTATATAATCATCATCGTCCACATCCAAACGAATTATACGGATATACCCTCCGCCGCCCCTCCGGCTCTCTATATGATATCCTCTATCAAAGGAAAATCTCGTAGCCAGAACATAATTTATCTGGGAGGGTGCACATTCAAAGTAATCAGCCAGCTCGTTTCTTTGGAGTTCAAGCTTTCCATCGCTTTCATTCAGCAATGTTTTGATAAAATCTTCTATCATATCGCTTAATCTGGCCATATTGTACCACCTCTTTTGTTTTTGACTTTCTTTGACTTTCTATAATTATTATACCTTATTTTCCCTATAAAAAAACATTAGAATTCACTGGTCTTATGTTTATATTGTTCCCAGATTCAGATTACTATTAACAAACTCTTAAAATCGGAGTTTTTCTTCTCTTTTCTAGTAATATTACCTTGTTTCATTTATTCATGGTACAACCTTACGGCCATCCCGGCAATCCGGTTTTAACTATCGCTCATATTTTATATAAACGCTATATTGTTATCTCAAAACGCCATAGAAATATTCTCATATTATTCAAACTGAATAATTGTCTATATTTTAGGTCAAAATCTATACAAAAATCTATAATCATGATAAACTATATAACAACATCATTATAATAGTATAAAGGAGGGCCATATATGGAAGGCATAGGATTACAGCTTTATTCCATAAAGGAGCTGACTCAGAAGGATTTTATTGGTGCCTTAAAGGATGTAGCCCGGATTGGCTACGATGGAGTGGAATTTGCAGGTTTTTTTGACACTCCTGCAAAGGATTTGAAAAAAGCACTGGAGGACCTCAATTTAAAACCATGCGGCAGTCACACAGGCATAGACCTTCTGCAAAATAATCTGGACGAAGTAATACAATACAATCTGGAGATAGGCAACCCATACATAATATGTCCCGGACTTCCGCCGCATATGAGGGACAGTGCAGATGCCTACAGGAAACTGGCAGATCTATTTAACAAGATTGGCGAAGAATGTAAACGCCATGGCCTCCAATTCGCATATCACAATCATGATTTTGAATTTAAAAAATTCGATGGTGAGTATGGACTGGATATCCTGCTCTCAAACACCCAGCCGGATCTGGTGCATATGGAACTTGATACATTCTGGGTTGAATACTGCGGTTTAAAATCGGTTGATTTCATGAGAAAATATCCGCAACAGTGTTCAACTCTTATACACATTAAAGATTTAAAGAGTATGGAAGATAAGGTAAGCACCGAAATAGGAAATGGAATAATGGATTTTGTTGAAATTGTAAAGCTGGGTAAGGAGCTTGGCATTAAGTGGTATATTGTTGAGCAGGAAGAATTTGAAAAACCGCAGCTTGAAAGCATAGAGGAAAGCCTGAAATATCTGAGGAGTATTCTGTAGGAGGTGCAAAGAATGAAGAACGGTAAAATTAAGGTCGCTGTCATAGGTGCAGGAAATATTGCCCAAAATGCCCACATCCCGTCCTATAAAAATCAAAAAGATGTGGAGATAGTGGGAATATGCGATATTAATCTTGACAGGGCCAAGGACGCTGCAAACAGGTTTAATATCAAATATGTTTCAGACAAGTACCAGGAAATTCTTGATATTGAAGAAATTGATGCTGTAAGCATATGTACTACCAATGATGCCCACGCAGAAATCGCTATTGCAGCAGCCAATGCAAAAAAACACATACTTTGTGAAAAGCCGATGGCTATGAATGTAAAAGAGGCCGAGGATATGGTTAAGGCTGCAAGGGATAACAACATTATCTTCATGATGGGCTTTGTAAACCGTTTTCGTGCAGACAGCAAATTAATAAAAGAACTGGCTGATGCAGGCAAATTCGGTGAGATTTATTATGCAAAGGCTGGATGGTTCAGAAGACGCGGTACTCCTCTGGGCTGGTTTACCAACCTGTCCAAATCAGGCGGCGGTCCGGTCATAGACATAGGTGTGCATGTAATAGACCTGACATGGTACTTTATGGGCAAACCAAAACCCATCAGTGTAAGTGCTGCAACCTACAACAAAATTGGCGATTACAAGACCAAGGGTGTAAGCCGCTGGATAGCATTGGATGCCGACAACATAGTATTTGAAACTGAGGATTCGGCTTCCGGTTTCATACGTTTTGAAAACGGTGTCACTATGACGGTGGATGTAAGCTGGGCAATCAATGGAAAGGACACCGGTATATTCAGTAATATATTCGGGACCAAGGCCGGAGCCAGCTTAAATCCGTTTGTGATCTATGATGAGCAGGAGAATTATCTATTCGACTCCGCTCCCGTGATTAACTCGGAAAACAGTTTTGACAATGAAATAAACCATTTCATCGAATGTATACGGGAAGGCAAAGAACCTATAGCAACTGCCGAGGATGGTCTTGAGGTACAAAAGATGCTCAACGGCATCTATGATTCAGCAAAGCTGGGCAGGGAAGTAACCCTCTGATTTGCAGCTTTTTAGATTATTAATAATATTAAAAACCTCCTGTACGATGCAAAGCGCATCACACAGGAGGTTTTTTATTTGAATAATGCTTTTATTCAGGCTGCTGATACTAATCTTTTATTACCCGTTTACCCAATTCGGTATCCGATATTGCGTCCTTGCTGAAAGGTGTGAGACGCAGTCTGTATTTAAATTCGTGGGGTAACAGCTTGTACTGGGGAAGCTGCCCAGGTCCACAACTGGCAGTACCAAGTCCATGCTGCTGGTAATCCAGATTCAAAGTGATAAAGTCCCGTTTTACCAGTTCATAGGTATGGGTAGCTTTGTCAAGATCCTGTGTTGTAAACCAATGAGCACTGAAATCAAACTTAGGCATTCCCACGGCCATCAGTCCAATACCCCTTGTATTGGTAAATGCCACCCATTTTGTATCGGTCCGGTTGCCGTTTTCCTGCGGCCGTACATAAGGTGTATACAGATCATCCACGCTGCATCTGTATATTCCAAAGCGATTGGCAAGCTTGCTGTCGCTGTAGGATTCGCCAGGACCACGGCCGTACCATGAAACCATATCCAGCTGCTTTATCAATGCCATTTGAAGCCCTATTCTCGGAAGGGTTTCCGGCAGCTTACCCTGAGGAATACCATGAACCTCAAGGATCACATCGCCGCTTCCGTAAATATCATAGATATAATGGCACAGTATGCCCCAGTCATAGACAGGAGGAGCAATCCGGGAACTTACCCGCACCTTAATATGGTTTTCACTGCATTCCTCCCAATGCATTCCATCTATCCGGTGCTGCAGCTGATCCAGGCCCGCTCTGCGCCACATGGCTGCTTCGTGCACATCATTATCGGTGGGGGCTCTCCAGAAATTCATTTTTGGGCCCCTGACCAGCATATTCATTCCCTGATAATCCCATCTCTTAAGCAGACCGCGGACTCTGTCAAATGCCATTTCAAAGTCTGCGCCCCGAACGAAGAGTGTGTTCTCCTGTTGCTCGAAGGACAATGGTGGTGAAGATGCCACATGAATCACAGGTTGAGCCGGCGATTCATCCGGTAGCTTAAACTGTGCCCAGGCTAACTCATACCCTTTTTCGGCCCAAAGTGTATCATTTGCAAGAATAAAACTTATGTTCAGCCAGTAGTCAGTACCCGGTTTTGCACACTTTGGCATTTCCACAGGTATATCTACAATTTCGCTGTCCCCTGCCTTTATATGAGGCATATCCAGACAGCCTTTCTGAATAACCTGGCCATCAGCTTTTACATCCCATGATAATAACAGATGATCCAGTGATATAAAGTCATACCGGTTGATAATCCTGACCTTACCTTTTTGAAGATCCATTTCCTCAACCTTGACCGGTTCCAGTACTTTCTTATATTCCAACAGTCCTGGAGAAGGTGTTCTGTCAGGGAACAACAAACCATCTATGACGAAATTCCCGTCATTAGGCTGATCCCCAAAATCCCCGCCATAAGCAAAATATTCCTGCCCGTCAGCGGTTTTTTGACGGATGCCGTGATCCAGCCATTCCCAGACACAACCACCCTGAAGCCGTTTGTATTTATAAAACACGTCCCAGTATTCCTTAAGACCTCCGGGACCATTCCCCATAGCATGGGCGTATTCGCACAAAATATGAGGTCTTTTCATGGAAGTCATTTGTCCGACTTCAGCCATTTTCTCTACCGAAGTGTACATCGTGCTGTACACATCAGCTGCTTTGGGCTCCAGATCCTCTTTATCAAATATACTACTGGTCTCACCTTCATAATGGATAAGACGGGTAGGATCTATCTCACGGGCTTTTGCAGCCATAGCCTCATGGTTACACCCGAATCCCGACTCATTACCCAGTGACCACATAATAATGCTGGGATGGTTTTTATCACGTTCTACCATCCGTACCATTCTCTCAACATATGCATCCTGCCATTCAGGATTGTCACTTAACTGATTCAAATCGTCAATAACGGTAAAACCGTGGCATTCCAAATCAGCTTCATCAATGACGTACAACCCGTACTCATCGCAAAGATCGTAAAATCTGGGGTCATTGGGATAGTGGGAAGTCCTTACAGTGTTTATATTATGACGTTTCATAAGAATTACGTCTTTTATCATCGCCTCCAGAGGAACCGCTCTTCCAAGATCCGGATGATGATCGTGGCGGTTCACACCCTTAATCATAATCGGTACACCATTGACAAGAAAATTACCGTCTCTTAATTCAATGTTTCTGAAACCTACCCTGGAAGGAATAACTTCCTGTACCTGTCCCTGATCGTCCTTAATGATAAATAGCAGCTTGTACAGATACGGGTATTCCGCCGACCATTTTTCCGGATTGGATACAGGGATTTCAACCTCCAATGTCTTCTGATCGCCTCCCGGGACAGAGATGTCACAGCTCCACGGTTGTTGTAACACGGAAGAACCCTGAGCATCCAACAGGTCTATCTCCATCCTGTAACCGCTGGCTTCACATTTGGAATAATTATTAAAAAAGGCTTTGATATTTAAAACAGCGTCTCTGTACTCCTCGTCCAGTTGAGTTTTTATAAAAAAGTCATACAAATGGAGTTTGGGACGGGCAATCAGATATACGTCTCTGAATATGCCGCTTAACCACCACATATCCTGATCCTCAATATAGCTTCCATCACACCATTGATATACCCTTACAGAAACACTGTTCCTGCCGGTGCGAACCAACCGGGTAATGTCAAACTCCGATGGCAAACGGCTTCCCTGACTGTATCCTACTTCCCGTCCATTCACCCAAACATGAAATGCACTGTCTACCCCTTCAAACCTCAGGCATATCCTGTGTCCTTCCCAGTCTTCAGGTATGTAAAAGTCACGTCTGTAGCATCCTGTAGGATTTTCGGTGGGTGTTCTGGGAGGATCCACGGGAAAAGGATATATAACATTTGTATAATGGGGACGCCCGTAACCAGCCAGCTGCCAGCTCAAAGGCACCTCTATATCATCCCATGCACTGACATCGTAGTCTTCCCTGTAAAAGCCTTCTGGTGATTCAGCCGGTGTCTGGCTGTAACTGAATTTCCATATACCGTTGAGCAGCTTAAAATACCTTGAAGCCCCAGGTTGCCCAACTAAAGCCGAGTCCACATCATGATAGGGGATATAATATGCCCTGTCCGGCATCCGGTTGCGATGCAAAACCTTTAAATTCTCCCAATCATTAATAATCCTGGCCATTGCCTTCCCTCCCTCTCGTGTTTCTATATTATTATAAGATTAATATTTTACAGTATTATATCTATTAAGCAGATCGGTATATCTTTATGATTAGCTTTACAAGCACCACTATAGAATGAGTTCAATGCGACGCATGTTTATTACTGATAAATATTATGGAAACCTCAAAAATACTATTCTAATCACTTAAGTCAAGGTGATTTCCATAGTATTCTGCACACAATGTCCATTGATAGAAGAATAATTCTGCCCACTGGAGTTCCAAGGTGATTTACATAATATTTTTCAGGTATATACCCATTCGAGCTAAAACCTGTAATAGACGCGTTCGCCCCGTTGTTTGAATTATTTAGGAAAAATACAGGCTGTACTTCTCGAGTGAGACACAAATCGCATCAATATTTTCAAGGGGAACATCAGGGCCACACTCGGCTATCAGCATCAATCCACCTTCAGGAGAACCCAGCTTCTCCACAGCCTCTCTGATATGGTCATCAATCTCCTTAGGAGTACAGAAAGGGAACATCTGTCGATCCAGATCCAGATCTACACAGACTTTGCCCTTACAAACTCTGACCAGATTATCCAGGCCATTGGCTCTCACCTGAGGATTGATAATATTTACCCCGCACTCTACCAAATCGGGAATGATTGGATAAATCAACCCATCGCTGTGCATGTAGACATATCTGCCTGCCTCATGGCAGCGTCTGTACATTTTCATATAACATGGTTTTAAATATTTGCGCCATTTCTCCGGACTAATGGGAAGGCTGTGCTGCATTCCAAGGTCATCTCCAAAAGTCAGCACCGGGGAGTTGTTGTTTTTCAGGATTATTTCTAACTGGCGCATATTATATTCCAGTACAATATCGATGAGCATTTGAAGTTCCGGCGGTTCCTCGGCAAAATCTATCATCAGCTCTGTAAAACCGCGCAGATCAGCCAACCGCAGGTACATAAAACCGTGGGGCAGTCCAATATCAGCTTCCGGAGCCTTCAAGCTGTGAACTGCTTCACGGGTTGGAACAGGATGGTGTGTAACTATAGCTTCCATACCATCATGGATATTGCTCCACACACATCCCCAGGCATCAACATGCTCACCCTCGTTATAAGTCGGGGGTTTTACGCTGTAGTCATGTTTCTCATTTGCAGCTTCCCCGAATATCGAAGGATACCTGGATACTACCTCCTCCAGGTCTTCCCTGTATTTTGCCCAGGTTGCCGGCAGTAGAGCCACCCTTACCGGTATCCTCTCAGGGTATTGAAACTTCATAGCTTTCATATAGTTGCTATCCATATATGTAATCCTCCTTATCAATATTCCATATCCATTTTTCTGATAACCCTTTGAATGATCTCCCAGCTAAAGCCTCTCCGGGCAAGAGCCTGACCGGTTTTTAATGCTCTTTCTCTATTTTCCAGGTTCCTATATCGTCCATAATACTTCTGTGCAACCTTAAAAGCCTGCTTCTCTTCATCCTCGTCTGATATGGAACCTACCACCTCATCAATAACCTCCCTATCAACTCCCTTCTGGAGAAGCTCAAATGTCATAGCCATCCTGCTCCTGGGACTGGTAAGCTTTCTGTTATTGACCCAATCTCTGGCAAACATCTTGTCATCTACCAGGCCGTAGCTTTTAAGTTTTTCTATCACATTAACAACTGTCCTGTCTCCGTACCCTTTCTGCCTCAAATAGTCCTCCAGTTCTTTACGGGTTCTCGAACGAAACCCCAAATAACGAAGGGCAGCATTATACGCATGCCTTGTCTCATCCTCATCCAGCCATTCCTTAATTTTTTCTTCGTCAATCTCTGCACCGGTTCTTAAACCGTACTTTGCCAAAAGATCATTATGCAGACTGAAGCTGGTACCATCCTCCAAATAAACTTTGCAACGTCCCTTGTACTTCCCCTGTGGAACAATTTTTGTGATACGGCTCATAGAGCTATAACCTTCCATCCTCGTTAATAATTGCCATTAGTAAAAAAATGGTGCCAACTAATGACACCACTTTATACCGCCTACGCGCTGGCAAATACCTCTTCAAATTCTTCCGTATCCAGTTTTTCTTTCTCCAGCAATGCTTCGGCCACCTTATGAAGCTTGTTGATATTCTCTTTAAGCAGTTTTTCAGCTCTTTCATAGGCCTGCTGCACAATATGTTTAGTCTCTTTATCTATAAGGGAAGCCACATCTTCACTATAATTTCGATAGGTTCCCCAATCCCTTCCAAGGAATATCTCTTCGTATTTCCCACCGAACGTCACAGGTCCTATGTTTTCGCTCATACCATACTCGGTTACCATCTTTCGGGCCATTTGACTAGCCCTCTGTATATCATTGGAAGCACCCGTACTGATATCATTCAACACCAGTGCCTCTGCAACTCTTCCGCCTAACAGCTGTGTGATCTCATCCAACAGTTCGGATTTTGATATAAAATACTTATCCTGTTCAGGTAATGTTAAAGTATAACCACCTGCCATCCCCCTGGGTATTATGGATATCTGATGAACGGGGTCGGCATTGGGAAGCAGTTTTGAAACCACCGCATGGCCGGCCTCATGATAAGCCACCAGGCGTTTATCCTTTTCAGTAAGAACCCTGCTTTTCTTTTCGGGCCCCGCAATAACACGGGTAATGGCTTCCTCCAGCTCATCCATGCCTATCTGCTTGTTGCCTTTTCTGGCTGCTAAAATAGCTGCCTCATTCATCATATTTTCCAGATCAGCTCCTGTAAAGCCAGGGGTTCTCTTGGCCAGCACTTTCAAATCCACTTCCGGCATCAAAGGTTTCCCCTTTGAATGAACCTTCAGAATTTCTTCACGGCCTTTTATATCGGGAATCCCAACTGTAATACGCCGGTCGAATCTTCCAGGGCGCAACAAAGCAGGATCTAATATATCCGGCCTGTTTGTGGCAGCAATTATAATGATCCCTTCGTTGATGGAAAAACCGTCCATCTCTACCAGCAGCTGGTTCAGGGTTTGCTCACGTTCATCATGTCCGCCGCCCAATCCTGCGCCACGATGCCGTCCTACAGCATCGATCTCATCGATAAAGACGATACAGGGGGAATTCTTCTTGGCCTGTTCAAACAGATCCCTGACTCGTGATGCCCCTACTCCTACAAACATTTCCACGAAATCAGAACCACTAATACTAAAGAATGGTACACCGGCTTCTCCGGCTACTGCCTTGGCCAGCAGGGTTTTCCCTGTCCCCGGAGGTCCTACCAAAAGAATACCTTTGGGAATTCTGGCCCCTAATTCCAAATATTTACGTGGATTTTTCAGAAAATCCACAACTTCCTTCAGTTCATCCTTCTCTTCATCAGCACCTGCAACATCATCAAAAGTAATCCTGCGCTTGGTATCCGTGTGTAATTTCGCACGGCTTTTACCAAACGCCATAACCCGATTGCCCCCACCTTGTGCCTGTTGCATAAATACAAACCAAAAAACTACAAACAGAACTATTATAACAGCAAACGGTAACAGATTAAGCCACCACGGCGGTTCTGCAGGTGGCTGTGGATCCCAGGAAAATCCGAAATCTGCTGGGGTTATTTCTTCAGATGATTTTCCTGACCGTCTGGCTTCTGCAGCTTTTACATCCTGTATAAAAGTTTCCGTCGAAGGCAAATAAACCTGAAAGTCGTACTTGTCAGGAAAATTATCTTCGTACCTGGAGCCCTTTTTCACGCCTATAGCAACATTTTCCACAGTCCTCAATTTTGAGATATTACCTTTCTCTATCTCCCGGATAAGCTCTGGATAAGACATTTTCTGATGTCCCACATCTATATCAAGAAGAGTAACTATGAAAATAATCGCAATCAACAGAATTAAATAAAAGCCAGGGCCCCTTAAAAATTTCCTCAAACCCAGCCCTCCTTCACTAATCTACACTTAATAATTTGACGTTATAGGTACATAAATAACCATCTGTACTATAACAGCAAAAAAATATTTTCAAATTATACAACAAATTTCAATTGATCTCAAATTTAGCCTTTTATATTGTAACACAATAACATACAATAATGCAACGCATAAGCCGCATATTTCCCTCAAATTAACTATTATAACAACTTATTCGATATTATCGTCATCCAGTACGCAGATATAGGATAGATTGCGGTATTTCTCTGCATAATCCAATCCGTATCCTACTACAAACTTATCGGGTATAGTAAATCCAACATAATCTACTTTAACAGGAACCCGGCGTTTGGATGGTTTATCGAGACAACAGCATATTTTCAAACTCTTTGGATTTCTCGATAAAAGATTATCGGCAAGATAGTTAAGGGTCAACCCGGTGTCTACTATATCCTCAACAATAAGTACATCCTTTCCCTCTATATCTTCATCCAAATCCTTTAATATCCGTACAACACCTGAAGAATGGGTAGAACGTCCATAGCTGGACACCGCCATAAAATCCATAGTCAGCGGAAGCTTTATATGCTTTACCAGATCAGCCAAAAACATCACAGCACCTTTTAATATGCCAATAACAACCAGATCCTTATCCTGATAGTCTTTCGAAATTTCTTCTCCCATTTCGCTTATACGCTCCATAAGGGTTTGTTCATCAATAAGTATTTTCCCGATTCCTTGCAAATTATTTCCCTCCTTTTAATATGGCCTCCTCACATCATTTATAGAAGACAGGCTTTCTGTTTCCAAAACCATGCTTATGCGGGCACAGCAGATACCGTCGTTTCTCCTCCGTGCCGGCACGGCAATCCATATCTCTTTTAAACCTCGACTAAACCGATAAATCTTCCCGGCAGCTGTCGTTAAACAAAAACCCGGCACTGAGTTCAATAATGTTTGTGGTATTCTTCGTTACCCTGTAATCATTATGTATCTGACAGCCAACTACCCAAATAATGTTTTCCTCATCGGTTACGAGTGGTATACAGTCTCTGTCACGCCGTGGAATTTTATTGTCAATAAAAAAGTCCTTAAGTTTTTTTTCACCCTCCATACCAAAAGGTTTAAACCGATCACCTTTTTTCCTGTTCCGTACACTAAGCTTCCCCTTTATAGTATCACCATTTATATATATACACCACGGGGACGAAAAAGAAACTTGCCGGGACTGCACATTTCGGGCAACAATTTCCATTCCACTTTCCTTTATTATGACTTTACCCGGAATTTTCAGGTCATACCGATAGTTAATCTCTTGATCCCCGGCTTTGTCAAACGATAACACAATATGCTGATAATCCTTTATGACCACTATCCGATCCGGCAGATGTATCTGAGCTCCGGTTGCAGAGTTTGCTAACATATTCAGTATGCCTTCTATATGATTGGCCTGCACTCCTTTAAGTCCCTTGAGGTGTTTTAAACCTAATCTTAAAATCCGCCGTTTTACGGCAACAGGATAGGACATAAACACCTTTAAATCAAGCCTTATCTCATCATCCTTATCTTGCATTATCAACTTTCTATATTGCTCCATACAATAAGCATCCAAAAACTCTTCTTCATCCCGAAGAAGGGCTCCCATACGGACAAGGGCCTCGGTAAAATTCGGATTAAAATTTTTCTCGATATAGGGTATGAGTTTATATCTGATGCGATTCCGGGTATAGCCGGTATCAATATTGGTTGCATCAACACGAAAGCTTAACCCATTATCCCGGCAATATCTCTCTATATCACTTCTTGTTACATCAAGAAGAGGACGTATAAATTTACCGTCACGTACGGGTTTCATTCCCTGCAGACCCTGCATTCCCGTACCGCGCAATATGTTGTGGAGAATGGTTTCAGCCTGATCGTCCCGATGATGCCCCAGTGCAATCTTATGGCCTTCTATTTTATCAAGTACTTGCTCAAAAAAGCGGTAACGAACCATCCTTCCGGCTTCCTCTTCAGTAACGCCTGTCTCTCTGGCCAGATTGGGTACATTAAATCTCTCAATAAATAAAGGGACATCCCACTGCTGACATAGCCGGACAACAAAGTCCGCATCCTGATCTGCCTCCGTCCCCCTGATCCCATGATGTACATGAGCGGCATAGAGCGTTATATCCATAGTTTCACGGAGCTGCTTTAGAATATGCAACAATGCCACCGAATCGGGACCTCCGGAAACCCCGGCTAATACTCGTTCCCCCGAAGACAGCATTTTGTGCTTATGAATGGTATGGAGAACCTTTTTAAGCATTTGACCCACCTGTATTGTTTGAATAAAAACATTGTAGCCTTTTTACGTGTTTTTTTCAAGGGAAAATTATTTTATTTACCTTTTGTTCACAATTTAAAGCACAAAAAAAAGCCGGCTTAAAAAGCCTGGCCGCTCCACTGTTAAATGCCGGGCTTCCACACCCTGCTTACCATCACCGTCATATCATCATTGGCTATACCGTTTGTTTGTTTTAGCGCCTCTTCCATGATAAAATCAGCTAATTCCTGGGGATTTCTGGTATCACATTTTGAAATTGTGTCGGCAAGCCATTTATCCTGATCCAGCTCCGAATCTATGCTGTCTGTAATCCCATCGGTCACCATTATTATCATGTCTCCGTCTTCCAAAACTACGTTAATGGTTTCAACTTGAATTTCCTCAAGAATCCCCATGGGCAGAGCCGGAGCCTTTATTATATCCACATGATCCTTTCTCTTAATAAATGTGGATACAGCACCTATTTTTACGATATCGGTACTGGCTGTAACCAGATCTACCACACACAGATCGGCAGTAGCAAACATCTCCTCTCTTGACCGGAGGACCAATACCGAATTAATTGTATGTACCGTCATATCAAGATCAAAACCGGCTTCAAGAAAATTTTCAAGCAGTGAAACAACAATACTGCTCTCAGCATCAGCCCTGCTGCCGGAGCCCATGCCATCACTTAAAGCCAGCATATGTTTTCCGTCCTCAATTGGTATAGAGGAATAATTATCTCCACAGGTATCGGCATACTGTTTTGTCTTTCTTGATATACCGGTGACAATTTTATACCTTTGTGATTCACCAAACTGCAGTTTACACTCTTTCTCCCCGCTGGCATAACATCCTTTTGAGTTGCACGACATGGGCTTTTTTATTATGTTGCTTAATGCCTTCTCAATAATCCGGACACACTCTCTCCGTCGTCCGCAGGATTTTTTTATAATGTTTACCTCAATCTTCCCATTGGGTTTTTCTATAACCGTTACATCTTTAATATGTATACCCTTTTTATCCAGTTCAACCAATATAGTATCTTCCAGATCTTTATTAAATCTAATATCTATATCAAGTTCGTGGGCTAACCGGGTTATAACCGTTGATATCCCCTCCAGCTGCCGGGCAACAAGGCTGCGGCACTCGTCTATTTTCTGCTGCCACTTACAATTTGTTCTGTATATTTCATAAGTCTCATTTAAAACATCCAACACAGTATCCAACTGAAAACAGTTTTTGCTGATTTCATCCGGGACATGTTCCCGCTTAATGGTTCCCGCTGATTCCACTATACTAATGAGTTCAAACATATTATTGTATGTACTGTAAAAGTTCCGCTGCCAGCAGGCTTTATAAAGTCCGCAATTGGAACACACCTGACTTGCAACCAGATCAAGCAGTTTATTGATACCATCTTTCCCTTTTATAACATTATATTGAGAGACCTTTGAAAACACCTGTGCCAATTTATGAAATACCTGGGAAAAATCCTCTAACCTGTTTATCGTAAGCTCTTTTAGCCTGTCCATATTCACGTATCCTTTTTGTTTGCTTATAATCGCCTGGCTGGAGTCAAAAAGCTGTTTTAACCATTCAATCATATTAAGTGGTATAAGCATCAAAATTATAACTGATACTGCTATTTCCCTAAATGACAGCAGAACATCAGTAGAACGGTTAATATAAAATACCATAAGAGCATTTGACAGCAGAAAAGCGCAGCCTGTCCCCAGTCTTCCCAAACCCCGAAAGGTACCAGCCATAAGACCGCAGACTGCAAAATGCCCGATAAAAACCGGATCAGGCTCACCGGACAATGAAAGAATCAATCCCGTCACACTGCCAATGGCAGCTCCCATTCCAACTCCACCGACATATGAAAACAGAAGGACAAAAGCAATTGACACTATATTCTTAAGCGATAAACCGAACAGATCTGCATTCCAGAAACCGGTGATAAGAAGGGAAAAAAATATACAAATACTGATCGTCTCCTGGCTTGATAAAATACGACGTTTTCCTGAGTTTATAAATAAATCCATAACCGGACTAAAAACATAAACCATCAAAAAGCCTATGATACTTTCCAATACCGCAACAATCATATCATAAACCAGAAATCCATACAGATAAACATACAACAAATTGACAAGCACAAAAGAGAGTAGTACACCCAGCGCCGTATGAAAGTCACCCCGTATCCTGCGCCCCGGAGCTAAAATTCTGCCGTACAAAAGAACAGCACCCATAGCCAGTATGTATTTGAAAGCAAAGTTATTAAACCCGCTGCTTAAAAAGCCCAGCCCTGCAGCCAGCAGATACAGCCCCCAGTTTCTCTTGCGCTGCAATACATTGGCAAACAGTGCCACACCAAATGGAGCAATCTCACTTAAAATGACAGCTCGTCCCATTAAAAAGCAGAACAATAACATCAGCACATTATTGACGGCTGTTTTCCACTGAATGCGCGGAACAACAAATTTTTTTGTCCTCTTTTCGGTCAATCCCCGATAAATTAATTCTCCCTTTTGCATCATCAACTACACCACCTGATAAATACGGTATTAGCGGATAAAGCAAAAACATTATAACAGAGGGAGAATAAATATTTTGTCACTATTAGGAAAGAGAAACTAAAAACTTTACGACACAATGTACAAGCATCAAACACAGCTGATTCCTTTTGTGATAAAAAAGCCTCGTATACTGCACAGTTGGAATTAAAATGTCGATGAAGCCCGGTATAGCCTGAACAAAAATTTATTGACCTTGCAAGTCATATATAGTATCATTAATAGTGGTTCTGAAATCCGAGAGGATGGTGTTGATGTCTGAAAGCTCTGCTAAGGTGATTTTCAACTAAATAAAGTTGAATGTGGAGCATACAGGAAGCGGGTTATCATACGCGGTTAACCCTGCATTTTTGTCGTGCCCATATAATTTGACATTGCCTTGCAGAGTGCTTCAGCGACTATCCCAAAAAGCAAATTTTATCATTGGATGTTTTTGCTAATTTAACTTCCATATGCACAGCTTTAAAATAAAGAATGGATTCTAAACTCGGCAATGTTTATTTGTCGAGTTATTTATTTCTGTTAGAAACATCATATATATTATCTTTCATGTTGCTGCCCGCGGGAGCATTCTGTCTTCTATAGGCATGGAATGTCTCTTCGCGGGCTTTTATATTTTAATTTGAAAGGAGATAATTAACATGAAAAAAATTTATCAGGCACTGGAATTTGATAAAATACTGGATATGCTCGCAGAATACGCCTTGTCCGACAGGGTCAGAACAAAAATACGGGATCTTGAGCCATTTCTCTCGGAAGCTGAGGTACTCAGGCATTTGAATGAGACTACCAAAGCAAGATTAATTATAGAAAACTATGGCGATCCCCCTGTATCAGCAGTGGACGAACTGGAAAAATCATTATCACTGCTGGACAAGGGAGGAATGCTTATGCCCGAACAGCTTGAAAGGATCGCTCAATTTCTTGTCACCTGCAGAAGGTTGAAAACTTATCTTATAAAAGCTCAATCCTTGTCTTCAATGGTAGCGCAGTATGGATACTCCATCAATGAGCTGCCGGCAGTTGAAGATGAGATAAATCGATCGATCAGGGGAAGCCGGGTAGATGACAGAGCTTCATCACTGCTTGCAGGTATAAGAAGGAAAATTGCGAATGGCGACGAGCAGATCAAGTCAAAACTTAATTCCCTGTTGAGGAGCAATAAGAAATGGTTTTCCGAAAGCTTTATATTCACCCGCAACGGGCACTATACTTTACCGGTTAAAAGAGAATACAAAAACCAGGTCAAAGGTACGGTGATTGATATTTCTCAAAGCGGCAGCACATACTTTATCGAGCCCTCGGCTGTTTCAAAGCTTCAGGAGGAAATTGCCATGCTGCAGATTGAAGAGGAAAATGAAGTAAGGCGCATTTTATACGTGTTGACCGCCCTGGTGGAGGAGCACCTGACATATATCAAAATCAATATTGAAGCCATGGAAATTCTCGATTTCATATTTGCAAAAGCCAAATTGAGCATAGCAATGAAAGCTGTCTCACCGGGAATTACCACTGAAAGAAGGATAGAAATAATATCAGGAAGGCATCCGCTTTTGAATACAGATAATATTGTACCTCTTGATTTCCGGATAGGTGACAATGTTCGAGGTGTAGTTATAACCGGTCCGAACACCGGAGGTAAAACCGTTGCGTTAAAGACAATTGGTCTCTTATCGTTAATGGCTCAAAGCGGTCTTCATGTTCCGGCTGCAGATGCCTGTTTTACCATAAACGACTATGTGCTTTGCGATATAGGCGACGGCCAAAGCATAACAGAAAATCTGTCAACCTTCTCCTCACATATGACAAACATTATTAAAATTCTAGGATTGGCAACCCACCAATCCCTGGTGCTGCTGGATGAACTTGGCTCAGGAACTGACCCTAAAGAGGGAATGGGTCTGGCCATTGCCATTTTGGAAGAATTAATGGCTAAAAACTGTCTGTTTGTAGCAACAACACACTATCCAGAAATTAAGGATTTCGCCGAGGCTTCGCCAGGGCTTATCAACGCACGGATGGCTTTTGACCGCCAGACACTGCTTCCGTTATACAAACTGGAAATGGGGCATGCCGGAGAAAGTTGTGCTCTGTATATAGCACAGCGGTTAGGGCTTTCCCATAAAATAATTGAAAGAGCGGCTGCAGCTGCATACGGGAAAAAAGGCCTTAACCTTATCGGTATAGAGGAAAGCCCCCGCAGGGGAATGGGAAATACAGTACGGAATATGCCGGTTCAAAAAAGATATGTAAATCAAAAAAATAAAGAGGAATTGAAAAAAACAAAGGATATTGAATTCAACATCGGTGACAGTGTCATCGTTTATCCTGAGAAGAGCATCGGGATTGTATACCGGGAGGCCAATGAAAAAGGCGAGGTTGGGGTACAGATAAAAAAGAAAAAGCTGCTGATAAATCATAAAAGGCTGAAACTTCATATACCCGCAAGCCAGCTTTACCCCAAAAACTATGACTTCTCCATTATCTTTGACAGCGTCCAAACCCGGAAGGCCCGGCGTATCATGTCCCGAAAGCATGATCCTAATCTGGTAATAGAGATAGAAAAAGAAAAGAAGGATTAGCTGCTAAATAGCGGCATCCTTCTTTTCCAGCATGTCCTTTACCTTCATCAGCCTGGTACGGTTTCCGCGTTCATCCTCATCCAGTTTCATCGTGATATATCTTATTGTTTCCTCCAACTGTGGGATTACGATATACTCCAAAGCATTTACCCTTCTCCGGGTTTTCTCTATTTCATCGGCCAGCATCTGACATGTCTTTTCAATCTCAGCCAGTTCTATCATAAGCGGCAGAATTCCTGACAGCGTCACAATAGCTCCGTCCAGCTCAGCAGAAGTCGTGGCAAAGCTGTAAGGATAGGGTGATACATTCTCATCGGTCTTCTCCCTGTACTCTATAACAGGAACAGCCACCCCCATAATATTTCCTGTTGAAGGCTGAATCTCAACACTCCTGCTGGGAAACATTATTGACTCCTCCAAAACCTCAGAGGACATAACAGCCCGTGTCATCAAAAAGTCCTTGAGAGCCTGGGTTAACTTTTCTTCCACCTGTTCTCTCTTTTCTTTATTCTGTTTTATCAGATCCACAAACCTGCGCACCATCTCATCCCGCTTGTCCTTTAGCAGTTTGTGGCCTCTGACGGCCACCTGAAGCCTTTTTTTCAAACGGGTGAGCTCCATCCGTGTAGGATTGACTCTCATTACAGCCATTTATCAATCATCCCCTTTTTTGTCGGGAAGGTACTTATCAATATATTCATCACGTATACGTCTAAGTTCACTCTTAGGCAATATGGACAGAAGTTCCCATCCAAGATCTAAAGTCTCTTCTATGGAACGGTTGGTCTCATATCCCTGAGATACGTATCGTCTCTCAAACTCCTGCGCGAATTTTGCATAGAGCTTATCCACATCGCTGAGGGCAGCTTCTCCCAGTACAACTGCTAACTCCTCGGCTTCCTTCCCCCTGGCATAGGCAGCAAACAACTGGTTCATGGTATCGGCATGATCTTCCCGGGTCCTGCCCTCACCAATTCCCTTATCCTTCAAACGCGATAGTGACGGCAAAACGTCAATCGGAGGTATTACACCCTTACGATGAAGTTCCCTGCTTAAAATTATCTGGCCTTCGGTGATATACCCCGTCAAGTCGGGGATAGGATGAGTCTTATCATCCTCAGGCATTGTCAGTATTGGTATCTGGGTAATAGAACCTTTTTTTCCGCGGATCCTCCCAGCCCTCTCATACATTGAAGCCAGGTCGGTATACATATATCCGGGATAACCTCTCCGCCCCGGAACCTCCTTGCGGGCGGCCGATATCTCCCTGAGCGCCTCAGCATAATTGGTGATGTCGGTAAGTATGACGAGCACATGCATATCCAATTCATAGGCAAGATACTCTGCTGCCGTCAGAGCCATACGGGGTGTGGAAATTCGTTCAATAGCCGGGTCATTAGCCAGATTCATAAACAACACCGCACGTTCAATAGCGCCTGTTCTGCGGAAATCCGAAACAAAGAAGTCAGCTTCCTCAAAAGTAATACCAATAGCTGCAAACACTACAGCAAATTCGCTGTCGCTTCCCAACACCTGAGCCTGACGTGCAATCTGTGCAGCCAACTGGGCATGAGGCAGTCCTGAACCTGAAAACACCGGCAGCTTTTGTCCCCGCACCAGCGTATTTAAACCGTCAATCGCCGAAATACCGGTTTGGATAAACTCGGAAGGATAGTCCCTTGCAGCGGGATTTATAGGCTCCCCATTGATATCCATACGCTTTTCAGGAATAATATCCGGTCCACCATCTATCGTTCTGCCCATACCATCGAACACACGTCCAAGCATATCCCTTGATACACCCAGCTCAATACTTCTGCCGAGAAACCGTGCTTTGCTATCGGCAATTCTCAATCCATGAGAACCTTCAAACAGCTGTACCAGAGCTTTGTCTCCGTCCACCTCAAGAACCCGGCCTCTCCGAATTTCACCATTAGCCTGCTCTATCTCCACCAGCTCATTAAACTTTGCACCCTCAACCTGCTCTACCAGCATCAGCGGGCCTACTACCTCGGTAATGGTCCTGTATTCTTTAAGCATAAACCAATCCTCCCTCTGACATCAGGGACGACATCTGCTCCCTTAACTCTTTCATAATATCATCCAGCTGGTCCAACTGATCTTCCGGGATATATTTGGCACGGCCGATACGCTCTCTGACAGCCAGGGTTGTAATCTGGCTGAATTCAGCTCCTGATTCCAAAGCCTGCAGTCCAAGACGATGAAACTCAAGGATTAGTTTAAGCATCCTGTACTGCTTTTCCAGAGAGGTGTATGTATCCACATCGTGGAAGGCATTCTGATGCAGATAGTCTTCTCTTATAGACCTGGCCGTCTCCAATATCAACCGGTCCCTGACAGACAAAGCATCAACACCAACCAGCCTTACTATCTCTTCCAGCTGGGACTCCTGCTGTAAAATTGCCATGGCTTCCTGCCTGAATTTAACCCATTCCTCAGATGCATGCTCATTGTACCAGTCATCCAAACGATCCAGATACAGAGAGTAACTGGTCAGCCAGTTAATTGCAGGGAAATGCCTGCGGTATGCCAGCTGAGAATCAAGACCCCAGAATACCTTTACAATACGTAAAGTGGCCTGTGTTACCGGCTCGGAGAAATCACCTCCGGGCGGAGATACAGCTCCAATCGCCGTTATGGCGCCCTCACGGCCATCCTGGCCCAGGCATATTACCCTGCCTGCGCGTTCATAGAACTCAGCAAGCCTGGAACTTAAGTATGCCGGATAACCTTCTTCGCCCGGCATTTCTTCCAGACGTCCTGACATCTCGCGAAGGGCTTCAGCCCACCTTGATGTTGAATCAGCCATGATGGCAACGCTGTAACCCATATCCCTGAAATATTCAGCAATTGTGATCCCTGTGTAAATGGATGCCTCACGGGCGGCAACCGGCATGTCCGACGTATTAGCAATAAGTACGGTACGCTTCATTAGCGGTTCTCCGGTCTCGGGATCTTTTAGCTGGGGAAATTCCATCAGAACATCAGTCATCTCATTGCCGCGTTCACCGCAGCCTACGTATACTATGATATCCGCATCAGCCCACTTGGCCAGCTGATGCTGAACCACGGTTTTACCGCTGCCAAACGGCCCCGGAACGGCGGCAACTCCGCCTTTTGCTACAGGAAAAAAGGTGTCAATAACCCGCTGCCCTGTCAGCATAGGGAAGGCAGGGGGAAGCTTTTCTTTATATTTCCTTCCAATACGCACAGGTGTTCTCTGCATCATTGTTATATCAACAAGCTTTCCATCGTCGGTTTTTACCCTGGCAACCGGCTCAACAATAGTAGCCTGACCCTGATGTATCCAGTCCACAACTCCCTGTATACCTACAGGCACCATTATCCGGTGTTCCACTATAGGTGTCTCCTGTACTACCCCTATTATATCTCCTGTTTCCACCCTGTCTCCCGGTTTAACTCTGGGAACAAAATCCCATTTCCGTTCCCGATCCAGGGCAGGGACCTCAACTCCTCTGACTATCCGGTCCCCCACCTTTTCCCGAATGAGGGTGAGAGGACGCTGAATCCCGTCAAATATGGATTCAATAAGCCCCGGACCCAGCTCTACACTTAAGGGTTCATCCGTAGAATACACAGGTTCGCCAGGTCCCAGACCGGAAGTCTCTTCGTAAACCTGAATCGAAGCCCTGTCTCCACGCAGTTCGATTATTTCACCTATAAGTCGCCTGTCACTTACCCGAACCACGTCAAACATCTTTGCATCAGCCATTCCTTCAGCAACAACCAGTGGTCCGGACACTTTAATAATTCTTCCCTGCATAGCTTACTACCCTCGCTCTCCAAATAATATGTCAACTCCTAAAGCCTTTTCCACACTGTTTTTAACACCTTTGAGTCCAAGACCCAAACTTCCCGCATTATTAGGGATAAGCGTAATTATCGGAAAAGGCACGGTACTGTATCTTTCAATGGTCTCCTGAATATGTTCAGCAATGTTCTCGGTTAAAAAAATGACGGCATATTTTTCCTTAGCCAGCCTGTGAATCAGTCTGGCGGCCTCTTCAGGCTGGGTTACAGGAAAAACCGAAAGCCCTAATACTTTAAACCCCAATATGGAATCTCTGTCACCGATAACTCCCATTTTATACATAGACATCACGTAACCTCTCACGAATTTTTTCTGCAGGCATGTTGTTGAGCTTGCCCACCATAATTATACGAATGAGCTTGATCTCATTTTCCTTGCCAAGCAGATATCCTACAATGGCCTCTATCCCAAAGGGGTTATGTTTAACCTCTCTTACATATTCAAGCAGATAGTCGTCCATCAATCTCTCAAATGCAGTTAAATCCCCACTTCTTAAAAAGGCCTGTATCCCCTCGGCTGCCACTTTGTTATAGGGAGTATACTCTAACGTACTAATTATATTCTCATATGACTGCTCCATGGCATCGGCATAAAAGGACATATCCAGTTCACCATATGGCAGCAATAACTCCTTAAGAAAACCAAAATCTTCCCCTAACCTTTTAACCCGTAACAAAGAACGCAGATTGATGAGATCTGCCTGTTTTTTAAAATATTGGGTAGCAAATGAGTTTCTTTTCTTCCGGCAAATCTGGAAAATGTAATCATACATCGCCCTGTCCAGTACAATGTCTATCTTCTGAGGGTCGACCCTTACACTAAACATTTTCTCAATTTCCTTAACAGCATCTGTAATAAATTCGGGCAATGCCTTATGGTCTTCAGCCTCAAGCCCGGCCTTTAAATCATCAATTGGGATGGTTCCCATTTCGGATAAAGCCAAATCATCATTCTCATTACCTAAATATTTGTTCTTCAATATAACCTTTAGGTTATGAAAATCATATTTCAGAAAGAACAAGCCTATCATGTCCGGCTCCGGGGAAATCTCCTCAATAAATCTGCGAACCCGCTTCATCTCTCTGACCAATATTTCCTCATAATCATAAGGAGATCCCACCTCGGCCACCAGAGGGGCATAGCTTGTCTCAGCTAATATCTTGAGGGCTTCCTCCGCAGAAAGGGCATCTGCCATCCGCTCAATCCTGTCACGGCTGAGCAGTCTGGTCTCCAAAACCCTCACCCGCGCCACCCCGTATTCATAGCTGGGCTGAGACATTATATCATCCTTTCTATGGTTAACTGTTCAACATAAAGCAATCATCTTTGTTCACAAATCTGCTGTCCTTACTTAGTAAATAGTATCAATACCGTCATCAAAAAAAGCATCAAAATCAAGATAGGGTATCTTCTTCATCTGAAGAAAAGCCGCTGAATAAAACACCTGCTACCTGAGGTTCCATCTCCGCCCTCAAGGTATTTACAACAGACTCAAAAGAATTATTTATTTCCATTCCCCGAGTCCGAATAACAAATCCGGCTTTAAACTGTGCCCTGTCGGGAGCCAGCTTCAGCTGTCCCTTAATACCCTGATTGTTAAGAAGTTCATTGACCTGATCCAAAAAAGTTTGATCCAGCCGGTGTTCATCATAAACTGAAAATACTACCTCTTCATCTCCCCGGAGAGGTAAATCAAGAAGCGCCGAAGCAATTATTTCACGGTACTCATCATCCGGCATGTCTTGTATCCTTTCAATTACTCCGTTGAAAACCTCATTCATAATCTCCTGCTTTGCAGCCAGCACTTTTTTCCTCATCTCAAGATGGGCAGCCGTCAGCATCCTTCTTTTATGTTCCCGGGCTAACTCCATATTTTCTTTTGTCAACTGTTTTTTCAACCTGCCAGCTTCAGCTTCTTTTGCTTCTTTTACTCCTTGCGCCTTTTCCTGTGCCGCCTTGATTATCTCATCGGCCTCGTTCTGTGCCTCTTCTAAAATCCGCTGCTTGATTTTCTCAATACCGGTCATGGCACTCACTCCTATACCGGAATACCGTTTACCAATAGGAAAGAAGCAAGCAAAGCCAAGACAGCATATGTTTCAACCACTACGGGAAATGTAATGGCCTTACCAAGTTCCTCGGGACGCTTTGCAATAATACCGATGGCAGCCGCGGATACCCTGCCCTGAAAAATAGCTGAAATAAGACCCACTATAGCAATCGGCAAAGCACTAACGAATATCAGCAATCCCGTCTCAGGACTGACATCTATCATGCCACCGAAGATGTTGAGCTTGTTCATGATAATAAATCCAATAAGCAGACCATAAATACCCTGAGTGCCGGGTAACGCCTGAAGAAGTAAAGCCTGTCCGAACTTATCAGGATCCTCGGTCACAACTCCCGATGCGCTTTGGCCGGCAATAGCAACACCAAATACCGAACCCAAACCGGCAAGAGTCACCGCTACTGCGGCCCCCAAAATTGCATAAATCTGACCTAAACTTAGTCCCAGGCCTGATGATGCAGCATCTCCTAAAACTACAAACAGTTGAACAAATTCCATACTAAACAGCCTCCTCTTCTTGGTATACATCAATAAATTTTGTTTTTATACGCAAAGGTCTGAAGGCATGTCCCCCAGACTCAAAGAACCTACCAAAAAACTCAATATACTGTAATCTGCTGGTATGCACATACGCTCCCAAAATACTTATAAGTATGTTAAAACCATGTCCCGCTGCCAGAACTACAGCAGCAATAATCCAGCCTATCCAGGAATTGGCCGCCATAAGACCCAGCTGGTTGATAACCGTAGCAATTACACTCCCAGACAACGCCAAAGCGAATAATCGGGAGTAGGACAGCATGTCACTGAAATAACCGGTAATATCATATAAGCTCAATAAACCTGAGAATATCCTCTTCACAATATTCTTCTGATGTCTGCCCTGAGTGAGCACAAGGCCTGCTGCACCCAATAAGGCCATGTACTGTCCCACAGCTTTTGATAATGTCACCATTATTATCAAACCTATTATGGTTACGTACCAAAGCCCCTGATCAAACACCGCATCCCAAATTTTACCCTGACGTATGTTCATGTAGGCTTTTAGCCCCATTCCGGCAAAAATCTGAATAAGCCCTAGAGCAAAACAGAATATGAGCATGGTCAGCGGCTCATTGATTGGGTCGAACCACAGGGGCGGCAGCCCCACAAGTGCTCCTGCATTGCCAAACCATCCTCCAAAAATACTGCCCCATAAAATGCAGGATACTCCCCCCAGCAATATCAACGATACCAGTTTTTTACCCGTTCCTCTTAACTTAAACTTTCTTAGGGCAAAATAGGATAATGCGGCAATAATAAGGCCGTAACCGGCATCTCCCATCATAATACCAAAAAATACAAAGAAAAAAGGCGCCATATAGGGATTTGGATCAATACTGTGAGGATCCGGTGTGCTGTACAACTCGGTTACCAATTCAAATGGCTGTACCAAAGGCGGATTTTCAAGAGCTACCGGGAAACTCTCTCCCGGCTCAGGATCCTCGATATGTATATAAAGTGCATTGGTGATACTGTTCAGTTTCTCAGTAAAGGCTTCTGCATTTGCGGCGGGAATCCACCCTTTAAGTACAAACGTCCTTCCGGTCCTAAGCAGTTTCATAGCTTCCTGCTCTTTGTCCCGGAGTATGGAAAGAGCGTCATAAATGATCTCCAGTTCACTCACCCGGACATCAAGCTCCCTTGCGGACTCTTCTATTTTTTGTCTTTCCTCCGCAATAGTATTAAGCTGAGCATCGCATCTTTCTATAACCTCGGCAGGGATACCCTTCATATCGCTGAAACTGACACGATTAAAGCCAAACTCTTTCAGCTTAAGGTCGGCTTCCTGCTCTATACCTTTGTGGTAGATTATAAGATAACCAACCTGGTCTCTGTCTTCACCGACTCTTTGAATAAAAAATTCTCTGTCGGCAAATTCCAGGTTAATTTCCTCTTCAAATTTAATACAAGTTCTATTATCCACAGTACCTATCAGCACACTGGTATACATAGTATCAACTATATCTTCCAGAGGAAGATACAGATCCTTCCATGGAAGCAGCTGCTGTCTTACCCCTAAAACACGGGTTTCGCGGGCGCTAAGCTCTGTCAGCTCCTCTTCCAGTTTTCGGCATGTCCCGGCCACATCCAATGCTCCGTCTACCCGTTTTAGCATTTTTTCCAGTTCGCTCATGCTGACCCTTTGCCTGGGTGCAAAAGCTCCACGTTTTATATTACTATAACGCCCAATAAACTCTAAAGCAAACTTTACTTCAGATAACTGGGACTCAATCAACTCTAAAGTCTCATAATTATTGTATTGCTCAAAAACGGCTTTATCCGTCTCCTGTTCCTGTCCATCGTCCTCATTTGCTTCAGAGCTGATTTCCACAATTTCAACATTTCCCATGAGCTGAAGAGTACCGAGAATTTTCTCCTTTTCTGCCTGTAAACCTATCAGAAGCACTTTTTTCATGTCAATTATGGCCATGTGTTTTCACAACCTTTCCCATGACCAATGAAATGGCGTCATCCATTCTGCTTCGGGCAAACTGACGAATTTTTTGACATTCCATATCCGTCTTCCTGTTCAGTTCTTCAATCTCCTTTTCAGCTTCTTCCTCAGCCTGCTTTATAAACTGCTTTTTTTCCTGCTGCGCCTGTTGAATTGTGCTGGATATAAGATTCTCTCCATCCTGCTCCGCCTGATTTAAGATCTGTCTGGCCTTTTCCATGGCCTGTCTCTTTATATCCTGGGCCTGTTCCTCTATTTGTTTTATTTCATCCATGACATTCATAATCATTGATTTTTTCACCTCTCTTCAACAGCCGCCCGCTACCGCTCAACAGAGTGCTATTTAGTACCGAACAACCTGTCTCCGGCATCCCCCAGACCCGGTACTATATACCCTAATTCATTAAGACGTTCATCAACAGCAGCGGCAAAAATATCCACATCCGGGTGATCCTGTTCGACCCGTGCTATCCCTTCAGGTGCAGCTATCAGGCATACAAGCTTAATGCTTTTTGCGCCTCTCTGTTTTATAAAGTCAATAGCCGCCGAAGCCGAACCTCCGGTAGCTAACATAGGATCTATTATAATCAGTTCCCTTTCCTCAACATCGTAAGGCAGCTTACAGTAGTATTCAACCGGTTCTAACGTTTCGGGGTCACGATATAATCCGATATGTCCGACCTTAGCTGCCGGAATCAGTTTAAGCATACCGTCCACCATACCAAGGCCCGCTCTTAAGATAGGGACTACCCCCAGTTTTTTCCCGGATATAACCTTGGCTTTTGCCTTGGCAACCGGTGTTTCAATTTCCACCTCCTTAAGAGGCAAATCCCTGGTAACTTCATATGCCATAAGCAATGCCAGTTCCTCTACAAGCTCTCTGAATTCCTTGGATCCTGTCTCCTTATCCCGTATAAGTGTTAGTTTGTGTTGAATCAGCGGATGATCTAAAACATGTACTTTTCCCATTATTTCCTCTCCTTTTTCATAGGCTTGTCTCAATTCAATTGAATTTGGCACATAAAAATATAGAGATTAACTCAACCGCCCGGCTGTCAGCATATTAAGTCCTTCTTTTCCTGCAATCAGGGCTTTATGAGCCATCCCTATAAATAGTCCTGTCTCCACAACTCCTGGAATAGATTTAAGAGTATAATCAAGTTTATGCATATCCGGGGCATCAGAAAAATATAAGTCCACAACAAAATTCCCGTTGTCGGTTATCACGGGACCGTCCTTTTTAACTGCAATCCTAAGTTTAGGGTTTGCGCCTGCCTCCCTGGTTCTTCGCACCACCAATGAAAGAGCAGCAGGTATAACCTCAACCGGCACCGGAATGGAAACCGCCAGCCGATCCACCAGCTTGGAAGAATCAGCAATCAGAACAAATTCATCAGCCATAGCTGCTATTATCTTTTCAATGGTATGGGCTGCACCTCCGCCTTTGATGGCGTTTAAGTCATGATCAATCTCATCAGCTCCATCGATGGCAATATCTATCCCGTCAATCATAGCCGGATCACGTACGGGTATTCCCTGTTGATAGCATATCAGCCTGGACTGATAAGATGTAGGCACACCGTAAATAGATAGCCCTTCTCTGACCCTTCGTCCCAGCTCTTCAATAAAAAAGGCAACGGTAGAGCCGGTACCAATACCTACGGTCATGCCGTTCTTGACCAGATCAGCAGCTGCTGTTCCTGCAATTTTTTTTAGGACGGTAGTATCCGAAACTTCCTTCATGATACAGTAAACCCCCAGAATATTCTCTAATATTATACCCTAGTACGACAATATTTTGCAATATGTAAAAAAATCATGACTTTATTTGCAGAATACTATTCCAATCACTTAAGTTCAAGGCTAAGAACCTGTAACACTTGCTTCTGAACCTTCATCAAACTCGCTTCGCTCAAACAGTGATTCGGCCTTTCCCTCCGCTGCGTTAACAGGCTCTAAGCCTTTCCGTAAGGTGATTTCCATTATATTCTTCAAATTCTGTATAAGTTAGTAAGTAAATAAGCAAGGTACGAATTTATTCAGTAAGCTTTTCTATAAGCTTGTTCAATGCTTCCTCGAGCTGAAGCGCACATTCTTCATAAACTTCAACTGATTGTCCAAATGGATCCAGGATTTGAGCCGATTGTGCGGAAATCGAGCCATCATATACATATTCTTTAAGCACATGGATCTTTTCAGCGGCTTCAGGAAACATACTAATAAGATGTGCTTTATGTCTCCCGGTCATAGTAAGTATGAGATCGGCCTGATTTACCAGGTTTGCATCAATTCGTCTCGCCCGGTGTCCCGTTAAGTCTATCCCCCGTTTTTGCATAACATGAACAGCTTGTGGACTGGCTTTATCACCTTCAAAGGCAGCCAGCCCGGCCGATATAACCTTTATGTCCTCAATACCCTTTTTCCCCAGCAACTCCTTGAATAACGCCTCGGCCATACTGCTCCTGCAGGTATTGCCTGTGCACACAAACAAAATAGTTTTCACTACCGCTTATGCCTCCTATCGATAAAATATTCACTTACATCATTCCGTAAGGAGATGACAACAAATACAACGTTCAGCTTATATCATATATATAAACGGTAACCGTTATACATCAATCACATTAAAACCTGCAGCTCTTACCATGCGGTTCATTATGGCCAGACCTTCATTGCTGGTATCCACCCACTCAGCCAGAACAATATCCACTGCCCTGTCATCAAATTCCCTCAAAGCTGAAAACAGGTTGGAAGCCATTACAGCCGGCTGGGTACGGCCGCCTAATACCAGAACCTCACCTATTCCATAACGTTCCCTGGTCTCCCGGGTAGCCAGAATACCAACCTTCATGCCTTGAGCAGCATATTCTTCAGCCAGTTCATTGATCCTTTCCACAATACCGTCCAGCTTTCCCCGCACTATCAGTACCTGAGCCCGGGGTGCGTAATGGGTGTACTTCATTCCCGGCGACTTAACCTTTCGTCCGTCAGAAACAGGCTTCAAAACGTTTATGTCCACCCTGACCTCCCCCAGTACCTCCTGCAGCATCTCAAGGGTTACTCCTCCGGGGCGTAAAATTACCGGAATCTGAGCTGTAAGATCCAGGACGGTGGATTCCAGACCTACGCTGCATTTTCCACCATCCAGTATAAGAGGTATTCTTCCCTCCATGTCCTCCAGCACATGCTGAGCCGTAGTAGGGCTTATATGTCCCGAACGGTTTGCACTGGGTGCTGCAATGGGAAAACCGCAGCAGTCAATAAGTTTCAGAGCAACAGGATGGTTGGGCATCCTGATGGCCACTGTATTCAGACCTGCAGTCACCTTATCAGGTACTATGGGAGACTTCTTAAATATTATGGTAAGAGGTCCCGGCCAAAAAGCTTCCATCAAAACCCTGGCTTTAGGGGGAAGCTCACTAATCAGCCTGTCCACATCCCGGGTTTTTGAAACATGTACTATTAACGGATTATCCCCCGGACGCCCCTTGGCTTTGAATATTTTTTCAACTGCCCGGGGATCAAGGGCATTAGCCCCGAGGCCATACACCGTTTCTGTAGGAAAAGCCACTACTTGTCCTGCTCTTATGAGTTCAGAAGCCTGCTCAATAATATTAACATCTCTTTGTAAATCATTTATCTTCAGTACCCTTGTCTTCAACTATAAATTCTCCTTCCATCGCCGCGCTCAGATAATAGAGGTTATAAGCATCCCTGCTATTACTCCTGTCACAAGGCCAAGCCCGGGAATTATTCCCCTGTAAAGATCCAAAGCGCTTGGGATCAGTTCAATACACGTTATATACAGCATAGCGCCACCTGCAAATCCTAAACAAATAGCTATAAAGAATGGGGATATCCCCCCAAGCAAATATCCCACTAAAGCACCAATACCGGTTGGAACCCCGGCAGCAACGGTGGCCAGCAATATCCTGACCTTCCCCACACCGCCTATTCTCAATGGAGCTGCCATGGCTATTCCTTCCGGAACGTCGTGAAAGGCTATAACCAGACTCAGACCAAGTCCATAGGACTCCATGGCTGAAAAGCCCGAACCAATTGCCAGTCCCTCAGGAAAGTTGTGCAGCGCAATGCCTATCCCTAAAAGGATGCCGGTTTTTGTATATTGACTTAATGGAGCCGTGGTCCTTTTCTCACGATTTATACGACGCTGCCACCGTACCAATATCCCGTCACAGACTATAATCATAACTACACCCAGCACCACGCCGGTGACACCCGCCGTAAATCCTCCTATTTCATAAGCTTCAGGCAGCAGGTCGAAGCATACCACCGCTATCATCAGACCGGCGGAAAAGTTTAGCAGGGCACTCAAAAAACGCCTGCTGGGGTTATTTAATAAAAAACCAATAGCCCCACCCAGGCCGGTTCCAATAATTCCAGCTGCAGTTCCTATAATCGAGGTATATAATATATGATTCAATATCTATCATTCCAAACTATTTGATTTTTTTATACTATCTTATTCAAAGCTACATCTGCGTATTCTTCAGTTTTTCAGCCTGATCGCTGGTAATAAGCTCATCTATAAGCTCATCAATCTCTCCGTCCAGGAAACCTTCCAGATTGTAAATAGTCACTCCAATCCGGTGGTCGGTTATACGGCCCTGAGGAAAATTGTATGTGCGGATACGTTCACTTCTGTCCCCCGTTCCCACCTGGATCTTCCTGGCCTGTGCATATTCCTGCTCCTGCTCTCTCTGGGCAGCGTCCAACAGCCTGGCCTTTAAAACCCTCATTGCCTTTTCTTTATTCTTCAGCTGGGATTTTTCGTCCTGGCAGGTAACTACAATACCTGTAGGAAGATGGGTAATACGGACAGCCGAATCTGTAGTATTGACACTCTGACCGCCATGCCCCGATGATCTGAATACATCGATTCTAAGATCATTGGGGTTAATTTCAACTTCCACGTCCTCGGCTTCTGGAAGAACGGCCACCGTTGCGGTAGATGTATGAATTCTTCCGCCGGATTCGGTTGTAGGGATTCTCTGTACCCTATGAACGCCGCTTTCATATTTTAGGCGGCTGTACGCACCTCTTCCTTCAATAACAAATATTAGTTCTTTTACACCGCCCATATCGGTATAATTAGCACTCATAATCTCCATCTTCCATCCCTTACGTTCGGCATAACGGGAATACATTCTGAAAAGATCAGCGCCAAAAAGGGCGGCCTCCTCGCCCCCTGCACCTGCCCGTATCTCCACAACAACGTTTTTCTCATCATTTGGATCTTTGGGTATAAGGGACAGTCTTAGCTCTTTTTCAACCTTTTCACGCTGCTGGCTGAGCTCAGCCAGCTCTTCTTCCAGCATATCACGAAGCTCGTCATCCGGCTTTTCGTTTAACATCTCTTTTGCAGCCGCTATATCCTGTTCTATCTTTTTGTAATCCCTGTATTTAACAACAATATCTTCCAGATCGGCATGTTCCTTTACCAACTGCCGCCACTCATTCTGCCGTGCAATTATGTCGGGATCGGCAATTGCTTTACTGAGATCTTCATATCTTTTCTCAATGAATTCTAATTTTTCCAGCATAAACCTACTCCTTTAATCACAAGTTTTACCCATTTCTATCTTACAACATTTTTATTGATAGTACTACTGTACGGTTTTTTCCATTCATCATGAACAAACAGCCTCAGCTGTTTATAGTATTGATATTCGTACATATACAAGATTTATATTTTTATATGTCAACAAATTTCGCAACCTATTGCTAACAACCCCCGGGAACACCGCCATTATATATGGCATAAACAACACGTTCTATGCCCGCTAAATCTCTGGCAGCTCCAATATTTTGGAAATATCCGGTATCCTTAAGTATGGCTTTAACCGCCCCGGACTGACCGTAACCAACTTCAACAGCCAGCAATCCTCCATGTATCAGACAATCAGCACAACCTTCAGCCAGTCTGCGGTAGAATTCAAGTCCGTCATCTCCTCCATCCAAAGCTATTCTTGGTTCATGATCCCTTACTTCAATCTCCAACGTTTCAATATCTTCCGTGGGTATATAGGGTGGATTAGACACCACGGCATCAAAAAGCTGAATATCCGGATAATTATATAAAGGAGCAAACAAGTCTCCTTCAAGAAACGTTATACGTTCGTGTACTCCATGGAGCCTGGCATTGTACCTGGCTACCTCCAGGGCTTCATGTGAAATATCAACAGCTGTTACATGAACTTGGGGGATAAAAACAGATAAACTTACGGCAATAGCACCGCTGCCCGTACCCAAATCCAATATATGCAAATCCCTGTTTTGCTGGGAAGCCCAGTCAATTACATGCTCCACAAGGATCTCAGTATCAGCCCTGGGAATCAAAACCCTTCGATCTACAAAAAACTCAAGGCTCATGAATTCCCTGCGGTTGATAATATACTGTATTGGATATCCTGAAGCTCTCTTCTCTACTAATGCAAAATACCGCTGTTTTTGTGCTTCATCCAGCTCCCAATCCCGGGCAAGATAGAGGTCATGTCGCTCGCATTCTAATATATGGGCCATAAGCATTTCAGCCTCCAGCCTGGGAGCGGATATGTTATTATCTTTTAGAATTGTACATCCTTTCCTCAGGATTTCCATCATATCCGGCCTCATCGTCTACCTCCCCGGTATTCCCTGCAGCTTCGACAAAAGCCCGTATGGCTACCTCCAGCTGATCATCATCAGGCTCCCGGGTTGTCAGCTTCTGCAGCATAAGCCCCGGAAACAGTACTACCTTTACCCCCGGCCAGCTGGTTTTACCTGCCCATCTTATTATTTCATAAGAAACCCCTGCAACAAAGGGCAGCAGCAATATCTTTATAATCATACGAAGCACTACATTGTCCCAGCTAATTGCAGAAAACACAACGATACTCACAACCATGACCACCAACAAAAACGCTGTTCCGCATCTGGGATGAAGTGTGCTGTATTTCCTGGCATTTGATATATTTAGCTCTTCCCCATGTTCATAGCAGTGGATAACTTTATGCTCTGCACCATGATATTCAAAAACCCGCTGTATATCCTTAATTCTTGTTACCAGTACAATATAGCATAAAAATATGCCCAGCCTTGTAGCACCTTCAATCAATCCCAGCACAAATCTTTTTGCTATCCATCTTTTCAACAATCCTGTCAGCATAGTAGGAAAAACAACAAAGAGCAGTACGGCCAGCCCAAATGCCAGCACCAACGCGAAAAACATCATTACATCTTCGGCTTTTTTACCGGTTTTATCAGCAACAAATCTTTCAAGTTTTGAAGGTTTGTACTCCTCCAAAGTGGCTTCATCACCGTACATCTCTGCTGAATGCATAAGAGACTTAATCCCAACGGTCAGAGATTCTATAAAAGATATAACACCTCTCACTACAGGCAGTTTTAGTATGGGATATCTATCCTTAAGCGAACTGAGTTCCCGGGCATCGACAGCAATATCTCCGTCCGAACGCCTGACAGCTATTGCCATACGAGAAGGTGCCCGCATCATAACCCCTTCTATTACCGCCTGACCCCCTATATTACACTTTTTCATATTTTTTCACCCCATTAAGGTAAATAAAAATGCAGACCAGGGTACAACCCCAATCTGCATGTTCTACGTGGAACTCATACCTGGTCACTTTCCATGCCGTATCTTCTCCTAAACCGTTCGACCCGTCCACCGGTATCCACCAGCTTTTGTTTTCCAGTAAAGAAGGGATGACATTTTGAACATATCTCAATCCGAATCTCCTTCTTGGTAGAACCGGTAACAAAAGTTTCTCCACATGCACATCTTACTACAGCTTCTCCGTACTCCGGATGTATGCCTTTCTTCACAATCGTCACCTCTTCCGTTGATAATTACACAATTTATATAAATCTAAGCTATAACTACTATAGTATAGCATAGCGTCGAACTAAATTTCAATATAATTTTTTCAAATAATATTTGGTTTTCAGGCCTTCCACTGGGGTAAAATTGTAGCTTTTTGCAATGCCCTTACAATGGCAACTATAATTGGACCTAAGAATAGTCCTGGAATACCAAAGATTTGCATTCCTACATATATCGATATAAGGGTAACCAACGGGTGTAACCCCAGATTCTGGCCCATAACCTTTGGTTCAAGGAATTGCCGGACTATCAGTATGACTATATACAGTACGACAAACCCAATTGCCCTTGGGACATTCCCAAGGATCAGGTAAACAGCACCGGCGGGAAGAAGAATTGTGCCGGTGCCCAAAATCGGCAACATATCTACAAAAGCCGTTATTATCGCAAAGGAAAAAGCATATTTTACACCTATAATGCTGTACCCGATCAGTAATTCGATAAAGGTAACTGAAGTCAGAACAAACTGGGCTTTGATAAAGCCCAGCAAAGCCGCAAGCAAATCCTCTTTGATAGAACGGATTTTTATTTTCCATTCTTCAGGCAACTGCTTATATATAAAGCCGGATACCTTATCCCTGTCCCTGCTCATGAAAAACGAAGCTACCAGGGATATTATTATAAACAGGAAAATCTGGGGAAGTAACCTTGCAATACCCATTAAATAATTTAACATGCCTTGCAGATAAGAACCGATATTGCCTATAAAGGATCCCAAGGCATCCCTAATGCTCTGCTCAATGTCAGGCGGCAAATTCAGGTACAAATCCTGACCCTGCTCAAAAATCAGCTCTATATACTGCTTAATAACCTGCGCGCTGGGAAACTCTCTGGTCAGTCTCCATATTTCGTTAACTATATTGGAAAAAATAAGTGTTAATCCTCCCCCAATAACCAGCACAAATACGAAAAGCACTATCGCTACAGCTATGCCCCGCGGCAATTTGGCTTTTTTAATAACAAATTGCACCGGACGTTCAATCATAAAAGTGATAAGCAGCGCTATTACAAAGGGAGCTATATACGGTACAACTTTTATCAATATCAGCAGTACCAGAGAGAAAATCAGCAGTACCCATAGTGTGGTCTTGATATATTTTTTATGTTTCGGACTTAATTGTATCATAACCCCTTACCTCAATTATGCTGTATGTCTCACGGCTTATCGGTAACCGTAATAGCTGTCGAAATCCCTGTCGTTTAAATAGCCTTCCTTCTCCATTCTTTCGAAATGATCCATCATCAAGTCAATGAATTCATCATTGGAATTGGTCCGCATCAGGTCATTTATTATAATCTCTACCACTCTGTCGGGCCGTCCTTCACTTAAATTCTTACGTATGGACCAGACTCCCTCCAGCTCCTTTTGTGTAAGCAGAAGTTCTTCTCTTCTGGTACCGGAACGGAAGATATCAACCGCAGGGAATATCCTCTTCTCGGACAATTTCCTGTCTAAATGAATTTCCATATTACCCGTTCCTTTAAACTCCTCATATATAACCTCGTCCATTCGGCTGCCCGTATCGATCAAAGCTGTAGCGATGATGGTGAGGCTGCCGCCCTCTTCAATGTTGCGGGCTGCACCAAAAAACCGTTTGGGCTTGTGAAGAGCCGCTGAGTCAATACCACCTGATAATGTTCTGCCGGTTGGGGGTACGGTAACATTGTATGCACGGGCTAAGCGTGTTATACTGTCCAGAAGGATCACCACATCCCGCCCATGTTCCACCAATCTTTGAGCGCGCTCCAGAACCATTTCAGCCACTTTGGTGTGATGCTCGGGCAATTCATCAAATGTGGAATATACCACATCGCCTTTTATAGATCTCTGCATATCGGTTACCTCTTCAGGACGTTCATCAATAAGCAGTACTATTAAGTATATATCAGGATGATTTATTACAATACTGTTTGCAATTTTTTTAAGCAGCGTTGTTTTACCGGCTTTTGGAGGAGATACAATCAAACCTCTCTGCCCTTTACCTATAGGAGAAATGAGATCAATTAAACGTGTCGCCAATTCCTTAGGATTCTGGGGATTTTCCAGCGTTATACGCTCATTCGGATATATGGGCGTAAGCTCATCAAAAGGCCTTCTTTGATTGGCGTTTTCAGGATCTTCGCCATTTACTGCTGTTACATAGAGAAGAGCCTGAAATTTTTCCCCTTCCTTAGCAGGACGTGTTTTACCTTCAACAAGATCTCCGGTTTTAAGATTAAACCGACGAATCTGTGATTGGGATACGTATACATCCCTTGGTCCCGACATATAATTGTCAGAACGTAAGAAACCGTAACCGTCAGGCAGCACCTCCAGAACACCTTTTGCGTCTCCGCACTCTCCGGTATTCAGCAGTATTGGTACAGCAGGATTTGAGGTGTTATAATACTTCCGGGCAAAAGCGACCTGCCTTTCATAATCATCCCTGTCGCTGATCTGGAATTGCTCTTTTTTGTCTTTATCATCTGTGACTTCTCCCACCAGCTCTTCCTGAGAATCGGCAGTATCTTTTTCTTCATACTGCTTTTCCTGCAACCTGTCCCCGGCATCACCGGTCTTAACAACATGTAAACGCTTAGTTTGGGGCGCCTGCTCCATTGGTTCGGTACTGTCCGCTTCTTCCCGCTGGACAGATTCCTGTTCAAGCAGCTGCAGCTGTTCAGAAGTTTTCTTGTCTGCTTCCTCCTGCTGCACAGCCTGAACATCTTTTTTTCTCGGACGCCCTCTTCTGGCCGGTTTTGGCTCCTGCTCCATACCCTGATCCGGTTCCTTTTCCGACTGTACATCCTCCTGCGCCCGATTCTTTTCAAACCATTCCCGTTGCTGTATCTCAGCCATTTCCTTCAACTTATCCTGTATAAGTTGAATAAGTTCGGCTTTTCTATACCGTGTAACACTTTTTATTCCCATTTCTTTAGCAAACTCTCTCAATTCCACAATAGTATTATTTTCCAGATTATTCAGATCCAACATCATTTCCTCGCTTTCTATACTATTTTTTACTCAGAACATGATTTTTCGCTTGAAAAGCAGTCTTATATCACATATATCTGAACTCTTCAATGTCTTTTTAAATAAATCCCTTACACTGGGTACAGGAATACTGGTGTTGAAGATTGATGAGAATGTGTTTCTTCTACATATTATTGCCAGCTTACCATCTTTCATACTTATTTATCAACCATAATGCAACAAATCAACCCGGTTGTTTTTATGTTACCCAAATATTGTGTGCATAATATGCACAAACCAAGCTCAAATAGTTTATTACGCCCTACGCCCTGTTCCCCAAAAGCCACGCATGTTTAATTTTTTTACCTCAATGGAACGCTGTTCAAATTAACAAAAGCAAAATGAATAAGTATAAATGCTTTTGTATATAAACGATCTTCCCAAAAAGTGAGAAGGCAGATTTGATAGGCATCCAAGGGTACCCATATTATATGGTATCGTGTGTAGGTTCAATATTATAATACTTCAAATGACCTTTGTAGTCAACAATAAAATCTACAAAAAAACCCTACTTAAAATTAGTAGAGTTGAATAAAAAAGGAAAAATTTATATATTCTAGTTAATTCGTCCTATTCATTAGCGCGTTTTTTATTTTTATACTTAACAGCTGCACCAATAAAATCCCTGAACAAAGGATGAGGCCTGTTGGGTCTTGACTTAAACTCGGGATGAAACTGTACACCTACAAACCAGGGGTGCCCTGCCAGTTCAACCGACTCCACCAATCTCATATCCGGTGAAAAACCTGATACAATCAAACCCTGTGAAGTAAGTATATCCATAAAACTATTGTTGAACTCATATCTGTGACGGTGTCTCTCGAAAATTATTTCCTGACCGTAGGCTTTTCTAATCAGTGTATTTTCAAGAGTTTTGCAGGGATAAACACCCAGCCTCATGGTACCACCTATTTTTTCTATATCCTTTTGGTCTGGAGAAAGATCAATTACAGGATACGGCGTATGTGGTTTAAACTCAGTACTGTGTGCATCTTCCAACCCGGCAACATTACGGGCAAATTCAACAATTGCAAGCTGCATCCCAAGGCATATACCGAAATATGGGATTTTATTCTCTCTTGCGTACTGGCTTGCATATATCTTTCCGTCAATACCCCGTTCTCCAAATCCTCCCGGTACCAAAATACCATCCACATCCGATAAGAATGAATCAATATTATCTTTATCCAACTCTTCAGATTGGATCCATTTAATCTCGACTTCTATATCATGAGGCATCCCACCATGATACAGGGCTTCAGCCACACTAAGATATGCATCATGAAGCTCAACATATTTACCAACCAGGGCAATTGTGACCTTGCTCTTGAGATTATTCATATGCTCAACCATCTCACACCATTCTGCCATGTCAGCCTGTCCGCAATCCAATTTCAACTTCTCAATTACAAGATCATCCAGCCCTTCCCTCTTTAGCATCAGGGGAACTTCATAAAGATTATCAGCGTCTAAATTCTGAACTACCTGTCTGGCTTCTACGTTACAGAACAGCCCAATTTTTTCTCTAATCTCACGGTCCAATTCCTTTTGGGTGCGGCATACGATTATGTCTGGCTGGATACCAATGCTGCGCAGCTCCTTAACGCTGTGTTGAGTCGGTTTGGTTTTAATCTCTCCCGTTTTGCTTAAAAACGGTACCAGCGTCACGTGAATATACATACAACTGTCAGGCGGTACTTCCCATTTGATCTGACGAATGGCCTCCAAAAACGGCAGGCTTTCTATGTCACCTACAGTACCGCCAATTTCCGTAATTATCACATCTACGTCCGTATCCTCGGCCACCTGGAATATCCTCTTTTTTATCTCATTTGTGACATGAGGAATTACCTGAACAGTGCCGCCAAGATAATCGCCGCGGCGTTCCTTGGTTATAATCGACCAGTAAATTTTTCCGGCGGTTATATTGTTATTTCTGTTCAGATTTTCATCGATAAAACGCTCATAATGCCCTAAATCCAGATCGGTTTCAGCACCATCCTCGGTGACAAAAACTTCTCCATGCTGGTATGGGCTCATAGTGCCGGGATCAACATTAATATAGGGGTCGAATTTCTGGATAGAAACCTTCAACCCCCTGCTTTTTAACAACCTTCCCAAAGACGCAGCGGTAATCCCTTTCCCTAGAGAAGACACCACACCTCCGGTGATAAAAATATATTTAGCCACCTTATCCCCCTCCGAACATTTTTCAACATAATCTTACTACAACCATCAATTTTATACATCATTTCAGCATATTGTCAAGGATTTTTTAGCGTCCTGGCCACATCATCGCAAATTATAATATAATTATGGAAGCCGCCTTGCGGAAAAGCTTAGAGCCTGTTAGCGCAGCGGAGGATTAGGCCGAATCACTGTCTGAGCGAAGCGAGTTTGATGAAGGCCCCGGAGCAAGTATTACAGGCTTTTAGCTTTGGAGTACCAGCGGCTGAAATAATATTCTTCAGCATTATGCTGATAAAATATGAAAAATATTATGGAGGCCACCTTAAAGCTCCGTGGCTGGAATAATATTCTTCAAATATATGTGGTACGCTTTGATGATGGCTATATGCTGTAAATCCAAACATTTTCAGTAAAATACAAAATTTACTTTTTATAATCCAATACAACAACCCTGGTTCCTTTCTCCTGAATATCCTGTTCTGTAACCTCAAGAGTGTTGGTGTTCATTTTGGTGCCTTCTCCCATAATCTCCAGGAACTTATCTACACCATCTATGGGGAAATCAATTCTGTCGGTTTTAAAATGCATGGGTATGATCAAAGATGGATTCAACACACCGACAATGTCCGCTGCGGTTTTGGCATCAACGGTATATGTACCTCCTACCGGCACAAGCAGCACATCCACATCCCCCAGTTGGTCAGCCTGCTCCCGGGTGAGAGAATGACCCAAGTCACCACAATGGCAAATTTTTATTCCGTCCATCTCAATTTTGTAGATTATATTGCTACCTCTCTCACTACCGCTTTTGTCATCATGATAACTTTTAATTCCTTTAATAGAAATAGCCTTGATGGAAAAGTCCCCCGCCTTATCAATAACCTGGGGTGAGCCTTCAACGGCCTCAATATAATTGTGGTCGTAATGCTGATGGCTTACAGTAACAATATCCGCTGATTCCTTAGGAAGGTCATAACCCACCCTTTCATCGAAAGGGTCCGTAATAACAGAAACACCGGAATCCGACGTCAGTTTAAAACAAGCATGCCCTAACCAGGTTATCCTCATTTTTTCACCCTCCTTTTTAAACTGGTATAATGATGAACAACGGAAGAAATCAACTATAAGCCTAGTAATTTTCAATGTCAATCTTTTCCGCATATTCTATATTCTTATTCAAAAAATTACTTCCTATTTGTTTAAAACTTTGACTGAAATCACTTAAATAGTATTGATACACACCCACGTCTTTATTCTCCCGCAGCATATCCTTTTCAGTCAGCATCTGCTTTACCTGTCTTGCCGTGTCTGCAGCAGGATTAATCAGGGTGACCTCAGGCCCCATAACCTTTGAAATGGTATTTATCAATAACGGATAATGGGTACACCCGAGTATGACAGTATCGGCTTCCCATGATTTCAAATCATTTAAATATCGCCTTGCAGTAAGATAAGCAATTTCCGTATCGCTCCAGCCCTCTTCTACAATAGGGACAAATAGCGGGCAGGCGACTCCGCAAGTCTGTATGTCCGGGTTTAACTTTTTTAAAGCCGTCGGATAAGCCCCGCTTTTCACCGTGGCCTGTGTCCCGATTATACCAACCTTGTTATTTCGTGTAGCTTTAGCAGCAGCCTCGGCACCGGGTTCAATAACGCCAATTATTGGTATATCAAAGGTTTCCCGTACAGCCTGTATAGCCATAGAGCTTGCGGTATTACATGCAATCACCACTGCCTTTATGCCTTTGCTCAAAAGAAAACGGATACACTGCATGGAGTATTTGATGATTGTCTCCTTGGAACGTGTACCATAAGGCAGCCGTGCCGTATCGCCAAAATATACAATATTTTCATTGGGGAGCTGTGCCATCAGCTCCTTCATTACCGTAAGTCCACCGAGCCCTGAATCAAAAACCCCTATTGGTCTGTTATCCATATTGTAAGAGCTCCTTTCCACCGGAATGCTTCTCCTTAAACCGTTCTATGGCAAGCTGAATAAGACAATCTATTAAATCTGAATAGGGTATGCCGGTGGCTTCCCAGAGTTTGGGATACATACTTATCCTGGTAAACCCCGGTATGGTATTTGCTTCATTTACATAAACCTTCTGGGTATCCCTTTCAACAAAGAAATCAATTCTGGCCATTCCGCTGCAATCAAGGGCTTTATAAACCTTTATCGCCAGCTGGCGAATCTCCTCTGCCTTTTCCTCCGGAAGTTCAGCTGGAATTATAAGTGCTGATTTTCCATCATCATAGTATTTTGCGTTATAATCGTAAAATTCGTTACATGGTATTATCTCCCCGACTATGGAAGCCTCGGGATAATTATTGCCTAAAACGGAACATTCTATTTCCCTGCCATTGATAAAAGCTTCAACCAGAAGCTTTCTGTCATATTCGCCCGCATGCTGTAAACCCTCAGCAAGCTGCTGCCTGTTATGCGCCTTTGTAATTCCAACGCTGGATCCCATGTTTACAGGTTTAATGAAACATGGATACCCAATAACCGATTCGATCCGGTTTAACACCTGTTGCTGATTTGACTCAAACTCATGCCTTTGTACTACAAGATACTCGCCCTGAGGCAATCCATGACTTGCAAAAACAGCCTTTGCCATTGCCTTGTCCATGGCCACAGCGGAAGCCATTACACCACACCCAACATACGGAATGTTTGCCAGCTCCAGTAACCCCTGTATTGTACCGTCCTCTGCATGTGGGCCATGCATTACCGGAAAAACCACATCTACCGGATAGATATTTGAAGGATCTTCTATAAGAAAAAAGCCTTGATAGGAAGGATCGCCGGGAAATACAATCGGCTTCGAACTTTTCTCCCATTCTCCGCTTTGTATATCATCCAGATTTCCCTCAAACAAATGCCACTTACCTGATTTGGTTATTCCAATATAGTAGACATCATATTTATTTGGATCAATGTTTTTTGCGATTGATGTGCACGACATCAGGGAAACCTCATGCTCGCCCGATTGGCCGCCAAAAAGAAGGGCAAGTTTCAATTTTTCAGGCATTCTTTTATCCTCCTCTTTACCCTTTTAACTATATATAGATATATTCTACTATGCAGACGGCTATAATTCAACGCTCCAATAATATTTTATTTAATTTGACAGATCGGTAAAATCGAAGCGGAGGCTTAAGCCTCCGCTTCGATGGTATTATCCGGCTATTTAACCTTGTTGATACTCCTTTCAGCAATTTCGATTGCTTTGGCCACCATATTGCCGCAATCCCGGGAAGTTACATCGCCCCAACCCTGATTCTTAACTATATTATACACTCCCAGCTCTTTGGCAATTTCCTCCTTAAGCTTTTCGGACATTATTCCGCGGTTTCTAGCCATAGAAATACCTCCTTTACCGGAAAGACATTTTATATCCTCCGGCAGAATATATTATTCCCCGACATTATTCCTCTATGCTATAAAAAAGCTGGTTACATTGGCATTAAACAGTCAAAGAACCGTTTTCATCAATAATAATCTTCAATATATTAACTTCTTTCCCACTATTTGCATCCAAATAAACTATGAAGTTATCTCCACCGTATTCTCCTTTAAACTCGTAGCACAGCTTTTCGTGTCCCGACTCGGTGGGAATGATGGCTATGGCTTCAGAATTAATTTTCAAGTTGGGACTTACCAGCTTTCGGGCCTCTGAAATGGATAACCGGGGCTGTTCTATATCCCGTTCTCTATGGGCAATATAATAGTTACGGGCATCAAAACCAATAATATCTCCGTCTTCCAATGAAACTTTAACCTTTATCAGGTCCGGATATACAATGACATCATCCTGCTTATACACATAGTTGATAACCAATGTGCCATCGAAGCGCTGGCTATAGGTCGGCACCATAGACTTAAAGCCCTTTTCTTCCAGAAATTTCTCAGCATTGCGTTGGGCTTCATCAAGTGATATTTTGGAGTCCTTCACCGTCTCATCGGAGATCATGTTTACTACTTTACCGCCTCTTTTGCTAACCGAAACAAATATAGAACCCTCTTCATCTTTTTTGCGTATGTATACACCCCACGTTTCAATATCAGCCGTGGTTTGAGGCCCGTTTTTGACTTCCGCTACTTTCTCCTTGCCCACAAACGAAGCAGCAATTTCCTGGGCTTGTTTTTGATCAATGGCTTCGCCCTTTATACGGATATCCCGTCTTTGCTGAAGCGTTTCCGAGAAAGGCCCGTCATATATTAATGTGGGATAATCAATCCCGGTTCTTTCGATTTTTGTAAACTGCTTTACAATCACATTTTCAGAATCCTCATTGAGTTCAGCTTTTACCTTGGCCTGACGGATTTCACCCCATCTTACCCCTCCTGAGTTGATACTGTCTACCAGTACCTTGAGTTCTCCGTTTAACTTTGTACAGTTGTTGTAAAGCTCTCCAATATTCTTCATTTCTTCCACAGAAAGTGTTTGAGCCTGCCCGGTCTTCTTTGTCAAATAATAACAGTAATCCGCCAGTTGATTCATAAACTTTGATGTCCTTACCAATGCCAGATGTCCCAACGGCAGTTGTCCCAGGTTTATCTGGGCAGCATCGGCCTGTCGCCATACATCCGACAATATGATCATGCTCTGTGCCTGATCACCGCTTACCATCAGCTTGGAAAGTTTGGTCTCAATATCACCAACCTGTCCCACCAGTTCATAAAAAGACTTCTGGTACAGATTCTCCATATAGTTACGATATTCCATGTTCTGCTGATACTGGTTATATCCCCATAACCCAACAGCTATCAGGGCTATAGCCAAAATTACAGGAAGTATCCATCTGGTTATCATTTATTTTCCTCCCATCCTGTTGTGAGATCCCTACTTAGCAAATCTATGCTTTCCTATAACGATATGAACCGGTCGTGACCATATCCAACTGCTGGTAGCCTTGGCCGGATTGTAGTAATAAAGGGCACCGTAAGTTGGATCCCAGCCATTTAATGCATCTCTGGCGGCCCGCAGTGACTCTTCATCAGGCGCCAGGTTAATCTGACCGTCCGACACCGCTGTAAAAGCACCCGGCTGATAAATTACCCCTGCTATAGTGTTGGGGAAGGAAGGATGCTTAACCCGGTTCAAAATAACGGCTGCTACCGCCACCTTACCGATATATGGTTCTCCTCTGGCCTCCCCATGTACGGCTCTGGCCAACAGATATACATCACC
>LSQX01264612.1_pt1 | contig 45622 bp, 39 predicted proteins | sample 654561 | NCBI WGS metagenome assembly LSQX01 (sample SAMN04489861, study PRJNA283612) | anaerobic digester metagenome | isolation source: 4 biogas reactors fed with cattle manure at either 37C or 55C with and... | place: Denmark: Kongens Lyngby | collected 2014 | reverse complement strand
AGATGTGTATAAGAGACAGGTGCATGCCCGGTTCGTCAGCAGTAACAACAACACAGCCGGCATTAACACCGATATAAGCAAAGGAAAGCATGGGATCCGATGCCACATTCATTCCGACGTGTTTCATGGCGCACAAAGTGCGAATACCGGTAAAGCTTGCTCCTGCAGCGGATTCCATGGCGGTTTTTTCATTGGGTGCCCATTCGGAGATAACGTCCGAGTAAGTTGATAAGTTTTCTAAAATCTCTGTACTGGGGGTTCCGGGATAAGCGGTAGCATATTGAACACCGGCCTCCCAGGCGCCTCTTGCAATCGCTTCGTTGCCTGTTAATAATTTATTCACGTAAACTCCTTCAGAATATACTTATATGATATTAAAAAAATCAGCATTCCGGTGGGATGAAATAACCTCTATCCCCTTTTCTAAAAACATTTTATCCTTTTTTAAGATCTGCGACAATACTTCCGATGCAAATTTTTCTGTTCCATAATGTCCGCAGTCTAAAACACAGATGCCATTTTCGTATGCTCTTTGAGCATCGTGGTGTTTCATATCTCCGGTAATATACAAATCGGCACCCTGTTTAAGTGAGGCAAGCATCAAACTGCTGCCGCTGCCGGTGCATAGGGCAACTTTTCGAACTTTAGCAGGTGCTGGACCACATTCACGTATGACTTGCAACCCCATACGTTCCTTTAAAAAAGAAATAAATTGTGAATATATCATAGATTCTTTCAGTTTACCAATGCGACCAAGCCCTTGGGTAGAGGCCAGGTGGCGATTCTCTAAAGGAAAAACATCGATAACGGCTTCTTCATAGGGATGGTTTTCTTTGATGGCGATGAGCGCTGCCTCTAATTGGTCTCTCCGCACCATGGTCTCTATTTTGATTTCTTCCACTTCAGTAAAGCGATGGTGTTCTCCTATAAAAGGTTGGGCCTTTTCCAAAGGCGTAAAGGTGCCGATGCCTTCGTTTCGAAAGGTGCAATCCTTGTAATCTCCTAATAAAAGCGGCGGATCCAGCGATTGGATTCCTGACAGTATATTTTGCAGATGTGTTTTTGGTACAAAAGTGACCACCTTATAATAGCCCGCTGTCTTTTTTTCAGGCAATAATGGTGTTAACTCCTTTAAGCCCAATAAATTTCCGACATAATCGTTCAGACCGCCGTGTGCTTTATCCAGATTGGTATGAGCTGCGTAGACGCTGATACTATTTTGAAGTAGCATCTGAATCATCTTTCCCGTGTATCTGTCACGATCTATTCTTTTTAATCCTTCAAAGAACATGGGATGATGGGTTAAAATTAACTCGGCTTTGCTTGCTATTGCTTCTTTGATGACTTTGTCCGTCAGATCTAGACAAGTTACGATACGCGACACTTCATCTGTGTATGAACCCAATTGAAGCCCCGGATTATCCCAGGTTTCTGCTAAAGATAACGGTGCTGTCTCTTCGATTATTTTAAATATTTCTGCTGTTCTCAATGACTTCCCTCGCTTTCAACAAATTTTGGATATGTTTGCTGATTTCTGATTTTCTTTGTTTCGCTATGGCAGAATTGTGTCTCTCCAATCTTTCCAACAGGATCTTATCACTACATATTAACGCTTTAATTTTTTGAAGCAAAAGATCCTTGTCCTTCGTTTTGTGGATCAAACCAATTTCGTATTCAATGGGGAGACTGAGATTGGTTTTTCCTTGAGTGACGACCATGATTTCATAAAATCTTCGATCTTCTTTTGCTAACAATTCACACTCAATTTGGTAACCGTGGTGAATGAGAAAATGCCTCAAAATATGGCCGTTGTTCATCGGTTGCAGTATCAGCTTTTTTGTTTTTAAAAAGACATTCTCTTCCCTATCAAGAATGTCTTTGATTAAAATACCGCCCATACCTGCGATAACGGCGGTTTCGGCTTCCGAAGGTTTTAAGCTTTTCAAACCGTCGGAAAGCCTGATATCTATTTGTCCTTCCAGTTGATATTTTTTGATACAAGCCCTTGCTTTTTCAAGGGGAGCCGGACGCAAATCCATAGCTATTGCCTTGGGTACCAAGCCTTTCAGAATCATATAAACCGACAATAGCCCATGGTCACATCCGATGTCTGCCATCGTTTGATGACGCGTTATATGTTTTGAAATAACAGCTAACCTCGGCGATAATTCAATCACTCAAATAATCCTTTAGTTTTTTACTTCTGCTGGGGTGTCTGAGCTTGCGAAGGGCTTTGGCTTCGATTTGTCTAATTCTCTCTCTCGTTACTTTAAAGCGCTTGCCAACTTCTTCCAGAGTTCTGGCACGTCCATCATCCAAACCAAAACGCAACCGCAATACTTCCGCTTCTCTATCGGTAAGGGTGCTTAAAACTTCTACCAATTGTTCTTTCAACAAGGCGGACGAAGCAGCTTCTGCAGGTGCTAAGGCGTCGTCATCGGGAATGAAATCCCCTAAATGGCTATCTTCTTCTTCTCCGATAGGTGTTTCTAAGGATACGGGGTCTTGGGATATTTTTTGTATTTCTCGAACTTTTTCCTCTGTGAAACCCATCTCTTGTGCAATCTCTGCTGGCGTCGGTTCTCTTCCAAATTCTTGAAGCAATTGTCTGGAGATTCGGGTTAATTTGTTAATCGTTTCAACCATGTGAACTGGAATACGAATGGTCCTTGCTTGATCTGCAATGGCTCTGGTAATGGCTTGGCGAATCCACCAAGTGGCGTAAGTGGAGAATTTAAATCCTTTGGTGTAGTCAAATTTCTCAACTGCTTTCAAAAGCCCCAAGTTTCCTTCTTGAATCAGATCTAAAAAAGACATGCCTCTACCCACATACTTCTTTGCGATGGATACAACCAAACGCAAATTGGCATCGGCTAGTTCTTTTCTTGCTGTTTTGTCTCCGCTTTCTATCCGTTTGGCTAAAATGACTTCTTCTTCAGCGGTTAATAGATCAACTTTGCCAATTTCTTTTAAGTACATCCGCACAGGGTCGTTGACAGATACATTGTCGGATACATTGACAGTGGCTTCCTTTTCTTTCTTAGTGTTTTCATCGTCGTCGATATCGTCCGCTTCTAATGTCAATTCTTCGAATTTTAAGTCTATGCCTTCCTTTTGGAAAAAAATATAAATAGAATCGATATCGTCTCCATCCAAGGTTTCATCATCTAGCAAGGTTTCAAAATCGGCGTCTGTCAATTCACCTTTTTGTTTTCCTTTTTTTAATAAAGCCTGAACTTCCGGATCTTTTTCAAGCTCCGGTGTAATATCTGTGACTTCTTCAGTTTCATTTTTAATGATTTTATCTTCCATTTTCACTCCTTAAATGTTTTCAATTTAGCTTTTAAATCTATCATTTTGGTTAAACTATCTACCGAATTTTCGTCTTTCTTTCCAATTTGAGAACGAATGGTTGCCAGTTGCCTTTCAATATAGCTTTCCTTGATGATCTCTACCAGTTGCGAAGAAGGCACATCCGAATCTTCCAGCATCAGTACTTCTGTGATTTCCTGTCGTTGTGGTTCATTGAATTCCAGTAACATTTGTGCTACGGGGAAAACCTCTTTATCTTGACTCCAATTGACTATTTTATGGTGCAATAAGCGCAGGGTTGCATTGCAAAATGCTTCTGACGGTAATTTATCCCTAAGTCTCGCTTCTTTTGAAATCATCAATCTGTGCAAATAAAGTTTGTTCGCATCCAGTAAAGATTGATTAATAGTGCTGATGACAGTTTCTTCACTTTCTTTTTGCTCGGTGCCGCTTTGAACGTATCTCCTTAATAGAGTTTCCGTAAGGCCCATTCGAAGAGATAAATCCTGTAAATAAAATTTGCGCTGAATCGGATTTTTGACTTTGTTCAATTCTTCCATCGCTCTTTGAACCAATATTGCCTTTTCGTTGGCGTCGTTGATATTGTATTCTTTTTCCAATTGCTCGAGAATATATTCAAAACCCGGTTTTGCATCAATTAGTTTTTCTTTATAGGCATCAACACCTCTAGCGTTAATAAAGCTATCCGGATCTTGCTTTTGACCATACTGCACGACACGATTTGGAATATCCTGGCGGTTGAGGATTTCTACAGCTTTGTAAGTCGCTTTTTGACCTGCATCATCTCCATCAAAGGACAGCACCACTTCTTTGGCATAGCGACTCATCAGTTTGCCGTGCTCTGTTGTAAAAGCGGTTCCCAGTGCTGCCACAGCATTCTTAATGCCTACTTGATTTAAGGCGATAACGTCCATATAGCCTTCCACTAGTATTAACTGTTCCTGTTCGATGTGCTTGCGAGCTCGATTTAGATTATATAAGAGTCCGCCTTTTCGGAAAATGAGAGATTCCGATGTGTTGAGGTATTTAGGCCCTTGACTATCCGAAGAGATCGCTCGTCCACCAAAACCGACAACGCGATTGGACAAATCGACGATGGGAAACATCAAACGATCGCGAAATCGATCGTATATATTGGTTTTTCCTTTAACACACACCCCTGCGGAAATCAATTCATCGTTCTTAAAACCTTGTTTGGTCAAATAACGGTACAATGCATCCCACCTTTGTGGTGCGTAGCCTAAAGCAAAATCTTTGATAGTCTGAGTTTCAATTTTGCGACTTTTTAAATAGTCTAAAACCGGACCACTTTTTTTTAAATGTAAATAATAAAAATTTGCGGCGAGACGGTGTATCTCATACATCTGTTTTTTAACATGATAGCTTTTATCCGTCCCCATCCCTTTTTGTGGTAAAACAACATCGGCTCTTTTTGCAAGAAATTCCAAAGCTTCCAAGAAATGCATATTTTCCATTTCTTTTAAAAAGGTAAAAATATTCCCCCCTGCTCCGCAACCAAAGCAATGGTATAATTGTTTTTCTTCGGATACGACAAAAGAGGGGGTTTTTTCATTATGAAAGGGGCATTTACCTTTATAGGATTGTCCTGCTTTTTTTAACGGTAAATAATCATTGATTAAGTCTACAATATTATTTTTTTCAATAACCTCATCGATGACACTTTGGTCGTATTTAAATGCCACATTACTCCCCTTTCTTATATTACTTTACGAATACTTTTCTTCATAATAAAGAAAGCAACAATAATCCAGTTTACCATTTCACGTTTTCAAATTAAAGTTATTGTTGAATTTCTATGTTATCATAGAGGCTAGTTAATGTAAATTATAGGTTTCATATGGAGGAATAAATAATGAATAAAGTTTTTGTTTACTTAGCAACAGGTTTTGAAGAGATCGAAGCTTTAACCGTTGTGGACCTTCTGCGCAGGGCGGAAATTGAGGTTCAAACGGTGTCTGTTCACAAAGACCCCATCGTGAAGGGTGCCCATCATATTCCTGTTACAGCTGATACAACCATTGACGCTCTTGGCAACGAAATGGCCGATATGGTCGTGTTGCCCGGAGGCATCCCCGGTATTGATAATCTCTACCAATCGGAAAAACTGAGGGCGGACGTACTGCGCCATGCAAAAAAAGATCGTTTGATTGCAGCTATTTGCGCTGCACCCTATGTACTGCATCAATTACAATTGTTGGATGGTAAAAACTATACTTGCTACCCCAGCGTAGAAGAGCGTATTGACAAAGGTACCCATCAAGATATACCTGTTGTGGTGGATGACAAAGTCATCACCAGCCAAGGTGTTGGTACTGCATTGCCCTTCGCCGGCAAATTAATAGAAATTTTAAAAGATAAAGAGACCGCTGAGCGCGTTCTTAAAGAAGTTCTCTATCAAGGATAAATCAAAACTACAGAGGCCGAGATAAGGTCCTAGTGTTAGCTGAGAGACACGTTATCATTTGAAATGTATTGTGGATTTCAACTCACCAACACGCAATGGGAACCTTTCTCAGCCTCATTTTTTTGCTTTATGCTGTTTGCTTTTCAAGGTTTTTATATGCCGTTGCCAACATCAATTTGATGCGATTAATTTGATTGACCTCGGAAGCGCCGGGGTCGTAGTCAATCGTGGTGATATTGGCTTTGGGGTAACGTTGTCGTAGGGGTTTTATCATGCCCTTACCCATAACGTGATTGGGTAAACAAGCAAAGGGTTGAACGCAGACGATGTTTTCTATGCCCTCTTCAATCAGCTCCATCATTTCAGCAGTGAGATACCATCCTTCTCCCCCTTGATTACCTAAGGAAATAAAACCTTCAACTTTCTTTGCCTTTTCTTCGATGGTGCCCGGCGCGGTGAAGTGACGACTGTCATTAAGAGCTGCTTTCATCTCTTTTCTATGTTTTTCAATAAATTGAATCGAAAAAGAACTGATTTGCTTTGCGACAAAACTTCCGGATAATTCATCGTACTTATAGATTTGGTTATAGAAACAATACAATAAAAAATCAATTAAGTCAGGTAGAAAGACTTCGCACCCTTCTTCCATTAAAAACTCCGCTAAGTGATTGTTGGCCATGGGATGGTACTTAACCAATATTTCCCCAACAATCGCCACTTTGGGAATCTTTTTTTCTATACGAGGTAATTTATCGAATTCTTTGACGATTTTTCGACAATTTTTGTTTAATTGTCTTAACCTTGGGTTTTTCAGTTGTTTTTTCAGTTGTTTCGCATACTTGGCATACAGCCGATAGGCTGAGCCCTTATTTGCTTCATAGGGTATGCTGGCATATAACAAGCGTTGCAATAAATCACCGTAAATGCTCGCGACAATGACTCTGTGCAATAAGGGTAAAGTTGGTTTAAAGCCCGGCGCCGTCTCAATGCCGTTTAAATTGACGGATACCACCGGGACATGCCCCATGTCGGAATCGTTCAATGCTTTTCTTAAAAAACCCACATAATTGGAGGCACGACAAGGCCCTCCGGTTTGGGTCATTAAAACTGAAACTTCATCGAGATCGTATTTCCCTGATTTTAAAGCCGTCATCACTTGACCCGTCGTCAGAATAGAGGGATAGCAGGCATCGTTATTCACGTAGTTTAAGCCTTCCTCCACAGCTTTTTGGTCTATGGTTGGCAAGAGTTCTACATTGTAACCGCTGTAACGCATGGCTTGAGCAATCAAATCAAAATGTATGGGAGACATTTGCGGCATCAACAAGGTATGGGTCTTTTTCATTTCTCTCGTAAAAGTTGCACCGTCGGGGTCGTGTGCATCGATTTTCATCGACTGTACGTCCCTTTTTTCGATGGCAACTTTTAAAGAACGCAATCGAATTCTGATGGCCCCCAAGTTGCTGATCTCATCGATTTTTATGAGGGTGTAAATTTTACCTTCTTTTTCCAGTAATTCCTGCACTTGGTCTGAAGTTACCGCATCTAAACCACACCCGAAGGAAGTGAGTTGCACTAATTCCAAGTGTTCCGACTGTGTGACGTATTCTGTCGCTCTATACAGCCGGCTGTGATACTTCCATTGGTCTAAAACCCTCAGAGGTATTTCTTGATCGCAAAGATGTGCAACAGCATCCTCCGTGAGAACCGCTAAACCCAATCCCGTTATTAATTTGTCCACACCGTGATGCACTTCGGGATCAATATGGTAAGGACGGCCTGCAAGGACGATTCCGGTTTTATTGTTTTTAATCAACCAGGATATGGTCTCTTCTCCTTTACGACGAATGTCCTCTTTAAAAAGTTCATCCTCTTTAAAAGCTTTCCGACAAGCTCGTTTGACCTCAAATGCCGATATATTTTCTTTTGCCATTAATTCGATTAGTTTTTTGATTAATTTTTTTCGATCGTTAAAAGCGATAAAAGGATTGATTAGACGAATATGTTTATCCTCGATATTACCGACATTGTGTTTAATGGTTTCTGGATAGGACATGACGATAGGGCAATTATAGTAATTATCCGCAGATTCGTACTCAGGGTTTTCATAAGGAATACAAGGATAAAAGATCGTATCAATACCCATTTCAATTAAATTTTCTATGTGACCGTGTGCTAATTTTGCAGGGTAGCATACAGATTCTGAAGGAATGCTCTCGATTCCTTTTTTGTACATATTATGATCGGATTCGCCGGATAGAACGACGCGGTAACCTAATTCCGTCAAGAAAGTAAACCAAAATGGATAATTTTCATAAAGGTTTAAAACCCTTGGAATACCCAACTCACCCCTTGGTGCGTCTTTAAGTTTAAGGGGTTCATAGTCGAAAAGCCTTTCGTATTTATATTGATAGAGGTTGGGTATCTTGCTTTTTTTAGTTTGTACGCCGGCTCCTATTTCACAACGATTTCCCGTGATGTGGCGACTGCCATCGTTAAAGATATTAATGGTCAACAAACAGTTGTTACTGCAACCATTGCAACGGCGGTGCTTGATTTCTGTTGATAAATTCTCCAATTCCTTCGAGGAGAGCAAGGTGCTTTTTGTTTCTGGATTTTCTTCATAGGATTCCTTGGCTATTAAAGCAGCTCCGAAAGCTCCCATGAGTCCCGCAATATCCGACCGGATGGCTTCTTTGCCGGTTATTTTTTCAAATGTTCGCAAAACTGCTTCGTTATTGAATGTCCCGCCTTGCAACATGATGTGATCCCCTAATTCGTCATTATTTCTAAGTTTAATGACTTTTTGTAGGGCGTTCTTAACAACAGAATAGGACAAGCCTGCTGCAATATCTCCAACAGATGCCCCTTCTTTTTGAGCTTGTTTGACCCTTGAATTCATAAACACGGTGCAGCGCGTGCCTAAATCCACAGGGTTTTGAGCTTTAATCGCCTCTTCGACAAAGTCATCGATCGTTAAGTTGAGCGATTTGGCAAAAGTTTCTAAGAAAGAGCCACACCCGGAAGAACAAGCTTCGTTTAATATGATGCTGTCAATAGCGCCATTGCGAATTTTCATACACTTCATATCCTGACCGCCGATGTCCAAAATAAAGGTCACATCGGGCAAAAAGTGCAGGGCTCCAGTATAATGCGCAATGGTTTCAATTTCTCCAATGTCTATTTTTAGCGCTTGTTTAATCAAGCTTTCCCCATAACCGGTAACGGCTGCTCGACCTATGACAGCACTTTGAGGAAGACCATGGTAGATCGTTTTTAATATTTCTACAGATTTATCTAAGGGAGAGCCTTCATTGCTACTGTAGTACTCGTAGAGCAGTTCGTTGTCTTCTCCAATGACCACGGCTTTGGTTGTAGTGGATCCGACGTCCAAACCCAAAAAACAACTGCCGGAATAAGTCGAGAGATCATTTCTTTTTACTTTTACAGCATCATGGCGAGCTTTAAAAGTTTCATAATCTTCTTTTTTCTCAAACAGTGGTTTTAAACGCTCCACTTCTTCGATAGAAAAATCTTTATTTTCTTCCATCACTTTTAGGATTTCTGACATCGTCGTCGCTTCTGTGTTCTCGGCATACATAGATGCCCCTAAGGCAACAAAAAGATTCGAGTTCTGTGGAAAGATAATTTGATCTTCCTCTAATTTTAAAGTCTCAATAAAACGCTCCCGCAATTCCGATAAAAAGTACAACGGACCGCCTAAAAACGCGACATTTCCTCGAATAGGGTGTCCGCATGCCAATCCGGAGATCGTCTGATTGACTACTGCTTGGAAAATAGAAGCTGCAATATCCGATTTTTCGGCACCTTCATTGATGAGAGGTTGAATATCCGTTTTAGAGAAAACGCCACATCGGGATGCAATGGGATAAATAACAGAATGGTTTTTTGCCAATTCGTTCAATCCTGCTGCATCGGTTTTAAGTAACGAAGCCATTTGATCAATAAAAGAACCGGTACCGCCTGCGCAGGTCCCGTTCATTCTCTGTTCAAAACTCTGGCCAAAAAAAGTGATCTTTGCATCTTCCCCGCCCAATTCAATTGCACAATCCGTTTGAGGAATAACACTTTCTACCGCTTGGGTACTCGCTACTACTTCTTGAACGAAAGGGATGTTTAACCACTGTGAGATAAACAGCCCGCCTGATCCTGTAGCTGCAATACCGATAGGGGTATCTTTCAATTTATCGGCTACTTTTTTTAAGAGGGATGCCACGAGTTCCTTTATATTGGAGAAGTGGCGTTCATAAGTTGAATATACCACTTCATTTTTATGCCTGACCACAACTTTAACAGTTGTTGAGCCGATGTCCAAACCAACAAAATAACTTAACTTATTCATAGACTTTAGACTTCCTTTTTCATTGAATATATCAATTATTGAATGCATTAAGCCATTGTAATACATAAAAGTAAATTCTACAAAGTATAAATATTTTCTGCTTAAAAGAATTCAGAATTCTCTTAAAACGTTGATTAACGCAATCCTTGATTTATGATATATGAATTGTTGTTGCACTAAGAACAGATTTAAGGTAAAATGAATTTAATCAAGATAAGGATGGGGTCGAAATGGATAAAAAAATATTTGGTGAAAGATTAAAGTATTTAATGGATCTTTTTGATGAGACGACTTATTCTTTGGCAAAAACTTTAGGTCTTTCTGCACCAACCATTTCTAGGTACACCCGCGGAGAAATGGAGCCTAAAACGACGACTATTCAGGTTTTATCTGAATATTTCAATGTTGCTGTAGAATGGTTAAACGGCGACAATGTCGGCATGTACCCCCAAACCGACAGTTCACAATTGTTAGATTCCAGCTTTGACACAGAATTGGCGATATTTAATGAAATCTCTTACGATTTGCCAATTTTCTCAAATAAAAAGGATGAAAAAAGCAAATTAACGGTGAACAGCGAAAATTTAAACAAATGGGGTGCAGTATTTGCCTTGCGCATTCAAGATGAGAGTATGTCTCCAACTTTGATGAGTGGAGATATCGCAGTCATTAAAATGTCTACCAAGATTAAGAGCGACCGACTCATCGCTTTACATGTCAACCGCTCACCATTAATGATTCGAAAAATTGTAAAATATCAAAATAAAATTCTATTGCAACCGCACAACTTGGCCTATGACAGTCAAATATTCGATATAAAAAAGGATCAGATCCATGTTATAGGACACGTTGTGTACGCCAAACGACAAACAGAATACTTTTTTAATGAAATATAGTGAAATATAGTTTTGAAGCTGGGAGGTTTATGTCTTTGAACGCCCTGTTTTCTAGGATAAAAATACTGGAATTGCTAATCTTAGATGATGCAATAGATATAGCGACATCGAGGTTTCGCATCGGCTTCACAATGTGCTGACAGATCTGGAAAATCTAAACAGTGTACTGGAAAAAAGTAAAAATCACATTGTTAATCTGAGCGCTCCCCCAATGATAGGCTGTGAATCGATTGATGATCCGAATAACACAAAAAATGCAAAGAAGGTTTCGTCTTATTGTTAGAAACCTTCATTACTTTGTCATTATGGACAATTCTTATTTGAATCTTATCACAAATAGAATTGTTGTGCAAGTCGGTAAAATATATTTACGTATCAAAATTAATTATTTGAGATTGAAATGATTGTTTTCGAAATCCACAGTGATATTTTGGCCCTCCGAAACATTGCCTGCGATAATTTCTTTACCCAACATGGTTTCAATGTGTTTTTGAATAAATCTCTTTAAAGGTCTGGCGCCGTATGTAGGATTATAACCCATTTCTATGACGGCGTCTTTTGCTTTTTCAGTAAGATGTAAAGTCAGTTGTTGCTCTTCTAGGCGTTTTTGCACCTCTTCAACCATCAAATCTATAATCTTTCTGGTCACTTCTCTGGTTAATGGTTTATACAAAACAATTTCATCGATGCGGTTTAAGAACTCGGGTCTAAAATAAGTGTTGAGCGAAGCCATTACCGTATCTTCAACTTCAGGTTTAATATTACCGTCAGCATCAATACCTTCCAATAAGTATTCCGAACCGATATTACTGGTCATGATAATGATCGTATTTTTAAAATCAACTGTTCTTCCCTGAGAATCCGTAACGCGTCCATCGTCCAAAATCTGTAACAAAACATTAAAAACATCCCGATGTGCTTTTTCCACCTCATCTAGCAAGATTACAGAATAAGGCTTCCGTCGGACAGCTTCCGTCAATTGTCCACCTTCTTCGTAGCCGATATATCCCGGAGGTGCTCCAATTAAACGGCTGACAGTATGCTTTTCCATGTACTCACTCATATCGATTCGCACCATATTGTCCTCAGAATCGAAAAGAGTTGCGGCAACTGTTTTTGCCAGCTCTGTCTTACCGACACCCGTTGGTCCTAAAAATAAAAACGAACCGATAGGGCTATTGGGATCTTTAATACCCGCTCTGGATCGAATGATCGCATCCACCACTTTTTGTATGGGTTCCTCTTGGCCAATAACCCGTTTCTTTAAAATATTTTCTAAATTCAAGAGTTTTTCTCTTTCGCCGGATACCAATCGACTAACAGGAATACCGGTCCAATTTGATACCACGTCTGCGATTTCATCTTCAGTGACTTTTTCTCTTATTAACGCGTCGTCGCTGCTCTTACCTTCAGCTTTTTCTTCCAATATTTGCATTTCTTTTTGCAATTCCGGCAATTTGCCGTACTTTAATTCTGCAGCTTTGTTGAGATCGTATTCTCTTTCTGCTTTGTCGATGGCATTGCGCACTTCGTCAATTTGCGTTTTGATTCCTTTTAAGTCTTCAACAGCACTTTTTTCGGTATCCCATTGTACCTTCATTTCATCAAAACGCTCTCTATAATCGGCGAGTTCTTTTTGCAGCCTTTCAAGCCGTTCTTGGGAGAGCTTATCGTCTTCTTTTTTAAGCGCCGCCTCTTCAATTTCCAGTTGTATGATTTTACGATTAACCTCGTCCATCTCTTCCGGCATCGAGTCTATTTCTGTGCGAATCATTGCACAGGCTTCGTCAACCAAATCGATGGCTTTATCCGGTAAAAAACGGTCCGAAATGTACCGATGGGATAATACTGCTGCAGAGACCAACGCATTGTCCATAATTTTCACACCGTGGAAGATTTCATAGCGTTCTTTTAATCCTCTTAATATCGATATGGTGTCTTCCACATTGGGTTCTTCGACCAGAACCGGTTGAAACCTTCTCTCCAAGGCAGCGTCTTTTTCTATATATTGTCGGTACTCATCTAAAGTTGTCGCTCCGATACAGTAAAGCTCTCCCCTTGCCAACATCGGTTTTAGCATGTTACCGGCATCCATGGCGCCTTCAGTTTTTCCGGCACCTACGATATTATGCAATTCATCTATAAAAAGAATGATTTCACCTTGAGAGTCTTTCACCTCTTTTAGAACCGCTTTAAAACGCTCCTCAAATTCTCCTCGGTATTTTGCACCGGCGACGAGTGCAGCTAAATCCAAGGATATGATGCGTTTATTCTTCAATCCTTCCGGAACATCTCCTTTTACAATACGCCCAGCTAAACCTTCTACAATAGCGGTCTTTCCGACACCGGGTTCACCGATGAGTACCGGATTATTTTTGGTTTTTCTCGATAAAATGCGGATCGCATTTCTGATTTCCTGATCTCTCCCTATGACGGGATCTAATTTATTATCTATATAGTCTTGGACTAAGTCGTGTCCATATTGTTTTAAAGCTTCATAGGTGCTTTCCGGATTATCTGTCATTACTTTATGTCCTCCTCTTATTTCTTTGAGCACTTCTAAAATGCCCTCTTTAGTAATATGGTTGCGCAGCAATAACTGAATGACTTTTTCTTCATCGCCTAAAATGTAAAAGCCTAAAAAGAGATGCTCTACTGAAACGTACGCATCTTCCATCTCTTCAGCTAATCTAAACGCTTCATTAAAAACCATATCCGTATGACGACTGATATAAACCTTTCCTGGCTCCCGCCCCGGACCGGTAACCGAAGGCATTCCTTCAATTATGGGCTTTAACTGATGAATAAAGGCATCTGTTTCTATTCCCATTCTTTCAAATAGACGGCCAACAATGCCATTCTCTTGAATTATCAGCGCATACAACAAGTGCTCCGGCTGTATTTCCATATGATGATAGTCATTGGCGATGCTTTCAGCCGTTTTTAATCCCTCTACTGATTTTTGAGTTAATTTGTTAATATCCATTGTTCACTTATTTAATCCTCGTAAAAAATTGATTGTAAATTTCTTCTATGAGACGATCGGCTTCTGATTGTTCGTCGCTTTCGAAGAATACATTCATTGCCTGATCGATCGTTTTTAAGTAGTCCGTTAAAAAATCACTTAAATGATGGGTGTCGGAGTCTACCATTCCCACATCCCTCAAGTTTCTTACAAATTTATGATTGGTATTATGAGCTACGTCCTCTTCTACTAAAAAATCCGCCTGTTTTTCTATACGGCATATTTTATCGAAAAAATCGTCAAACTGCCGATTAAGGGTTTCTGATTTTGTTCGAGAGCTGACTTTTAAAACCGCATACTTTTTTCCACTATCTGTAACAAATTCATAACTATACAAAACTTTTGGTCGATACTTGTATTTCAAACTTTTTCCAAATTGAATGCTGGAGTTTTTAGTCATTTGTGATACGGGCAATAATTCATTCAGATTGCTATCCAATTGATCTATTACCTTTTGAACTTGTTGTTCGGGCGTGGAAATTCCCAGATGATCTGCCAATAAATCGTTAATTAATTGAGATCTGTTTGTATCTTGATGGTAAGCTAAACGGTCTATTCTCTCTACGATTTCGTCAAATAACATTAAACTATATACACTTTTTTTCATTTCTACACCTCTCTATTGATGATACAACCATTCTTATAATATGTCAATTGATTTATATAATTGTGCTTACTTTTATATCTTATTAATGTGTTATTAAGGTTTGTTAACTGTTTTTTTATTGATTGTTAATACAAATTCATTAATTTCGTCATTATAAACGCAAATTAATTTAATGAAAACAGATGATTTATTAAAGAGATGGTAGCTATTATTGATCTGTGCTCATTTTATTTAAATGTCTTTTGTGCTATCATGGATTAAAGTAGAATGAGGAGTGTATTATGGAACAAAAAGAAAGACCAAATTTTATTACCAATATTATAGATGAAGATATCCAAAACAATGTTTATACTGACAATCGCGTACATACCCGTTTTCCACCGGAACCTAATGGTTATTTACATATAGGCCATGCAAAATCCTCCTTATTGAATTATCGCTTGGCACAAAAATACGATGGTTTATTTAACCTGCGTTTTGATGACACCAACCCTATTAAAGAAGAAGTCGAGTTTGTTGAAGCTATTCAGAAAGATTTACACTGGCTTGGCGTCGAATGGGGAGATCGTCTATTTTTTGCCTCTTCTTATTTTTCTGAAATGGTGGCTTATGCCGAAGAGCTGATTCAGAAAGGATTGGCTTATGTGGATGAACTCTCGGGCGAAGAAATTAGAGCCTATCGGGGTACTTTAACAAAACCGGGTAAAAACAGTCCCTATCGTGACAGAATGCCGGATGAAAACCTCAAACTTTTTAAGGAAATGGTTGCCGGTAAGCACCCAGAAGAATCTATGGTGCTGAGGGCCAAAATAGACATGGCAAGTCCCAATATGAATATGAGAGATCCTGTCATTTATAGGATTCTCCATGTTGAACATCCCAATACCCACGAGGAATGGTTTGTCTACCCCATGTATGATTTTGCTCATCCTTTAGAGGATGCGCTGGAAGGCATTACCCATTCCATTTGTACATTGGAGTTTGAAGACCATAGACCTTTTTACGATTGGGTATTGGATAATCTGGACGATTATCAAAAAGAAAGACCGCAACAGATTGAATTTGCCAAATTAAACTTGACGCAAACTATCATGGGTAAACGTTATTTAAAGCAATTAGTGGACAGCGGTATAGCAGACGGATGGGACGACCCCAGATTGCCGACCATTTCCGGATTGCGCCGAAGGGGCTACACACCGGAGTCTATCCAAAACTTTTGTGAAGAAATCGGCGTTGCTAAAGCAAATTCTACCGTAGATTTAGGCATGTTGGAGCATTTTGTCCGAGACGATTTAAAATTAAAAACACCCCGTTATAATGCCGTTCTGAACCCACTTAAAGTGACTATTACCAATTTCCCGGAAGATCAGGAAGTCGAATGGCTGGAAGTACAAACCAATCAGGAAGTACCTGAAATGGGTACGCACCGAGTGCCTTTTACAAAGGAATTGTACATTGAAAAAGAAGACTTTATGGAAGTTCCGGTTAAAAAGTATTTCCGTCTCTTTCCGGGTAATGAAGTACGTTTAAGGGGTGCATACTTTGTTACGTGCAACGAAGTCGTTAAAAATGATGAAGGTGAAGTGATTGAACTGAAGTGCACTTACGACCCCGAAACCAAATCCGGCTCCGGGTTTACAGGACGTAAAGTTAAAGGAACGATTCATTGGGTTTCAGCTGAGAACAACGTTCCCATCGAAGTGCACCTTCTGAACCCCTTGTTGGAAAAAGATACAGAATTCGATTCTGAAAATTTCTTAGAGAAAATTAACCCTGATTCGCGTGTTGTCACCCACGGTTATGGTGAGCCGGAAATAAAAAATATGCAGACATTAGAGAAAGCACAGTTTATCCGAAACGGTTACTTCTCGGTGGATCCTAAATATTCAAAAGAAGACCAACTTGTCTTTAACCGCGTAGTAGAGCTTAAAAGTTCATGGCGACCGACAAAAAAATAGAGTGATTTATAAAAAGCTGCAAACACGGCGACTGGCCTTTGTTTGCAGCTTTATTATTGGCATTTGAACAATGATTTTGATGCAATTTCTTCACTCCGTTGCAGTTTGTTTTGCACGCAAATGATGTCTTTTTACTTTTTTGATGCGAAAATTTTCTTCTCGCTCTTTTTCTTCAATGCTGTCTTCGATAAATTTGATACTGGCTTTCGTTTCAGGGATTCTCAATTTCTCCAAGGCATTGGCCGACTTTTGAGTTTTTTTAATTTCCTGAGAGAGCTTGAAGGCTGTACTTTCAATTTCTGCCAATTGATAAGCTAAAAACTTTACTTCGTGAAACTTTTCAATTGCAATGTCCAATGCCGGGACCGAGTCGTTAAACCCATAGGGTAAAGAAAAATTGATGTTATCTTCCCTTCGGGTAACCAATTCAGGGATATCCACCCCCATAACAGATCTCGTTAAACCTTGGTAAGGTGTTTCCTTTGGAATGGACATAATATAATCTTCTAAATGATCGATACCCATAGAGATAATGGCTTGTTGCAAAGCCGTATAGGCTTCCTGAAAGATTCGGGTAGATTTTTCTTCCAATTCTTTAGATTTCTCGACCAATTTCATGATTTCCTGAATGAGTACGGTTCTCTTTTTATCTAATAAATTGTAACCTTTTTCTAAGAATATTAACCGGCTTTTGGCTTTAAATAAATTAGCTTTGGTGGGTGTCAGTTTCGTTGCCATAATACTCCTGTCAATACGGTAAATATTTTTCTATCAATTTAGGACTGAGACGCGTCAACTCGGTTTTGGGTAAAATCGTCAATAAGGACCAGCCTAGATCTAAACTTTCAATGATCGTTCTGTTTTCTGTAAAACTTTGACCTAAGAAATGTTGTTCAAATTGTCTTCCAAACTCCATATAGGATTTATCCAGCTCGCTGAGGTCGTCTTCTCCCATTATTTGAGACAAGTCTCTGACTTCCATTACTTTGGAATAAGAAGCAAATAATTGATTGGCCAAATCTTGATGATCCTCTCGGGTGTATCCTTCGCCAATTCCGTCTTTCATTAATCTTGAAAGTGAGGGCAGTACATCGATCGGCGGATACACACCTCTTTGATACAACTCCCTCCCCAGTACGACTTGACCCTCCGTTATAAAGCCCGTCAAGTCGGGTATGGGATGGGTAATATCGTCGTTGGGCATGGTTAAAATGGGTAAAAAGGTAATCGATCCCTTGGATTCTTGAATCATACCGGCGCGTTCATAAAGGGTGGCCAAGTCCGAGTACATATAACCCGGGTAGCCTTTTCGACTAGGAACCTCATCCCTTGCAGAAGAAATCTCTCTAAGACCTTCACAATAAGCGGTGATATCACTCATAACGACCAATACCTGCATGCCTTCTACGAATGCAAGGTATTCAGCGGCAGCTAAGGCGCAGCGGGGTGTTGTGGTGCGTTCCGCAACGGGATCGTCTGCATAATTGACAAACATAACGACCTGATCCATAACACCCGCTTCTTTAAAAGCTTTTCTAAAAAAATGCTCGTCATCGTGTTTGACGCCGATAGCAGCGAAGATGATACAAAAATTCTCATCACTGCCTTCCCCCAACCGCGCTTGACTGATGATTTGTGCCGTCAACTGATTGTGGGGCAAACCATTACCCGAAAATATCGGTAATTTTTGACCGCGAATCAATGTCATCAAAACATCGATGGAAGAGATGCCCGTTTGAATAAAATTTCGCGGGTACACGCGACTCATCGGGTTGATGGGTGCACCGTTAATGTTGACTTCCCTATTGGAATAGACTTGGGGGCCGCCATCCATCGGTTCACCGATTCCGTTAAATTGTCTGCCCAGCAAATTTTTGGACATGGGCAAGGTAAAAGCATTTCCGGTGAAACCGGTGATACTATTTTCTGATGCCAAACCGTGGGTTGGCTGAAATACTTGTATGAGGGCTTTATCGCCCTCTAATTTGATGACTTTACCGATTCGAACTTCACCCGTTTCCCGAGATCTGATCTGTGCCACTTCACCATAAAAAACATCTCGAACATCGGTGATTTCGATAAGAGGACCGTTGATACGATCGATCTGTAAGTATTCTCTTCTCATACATCCTCCTGTTCGCTGTATTGTTTAATCAATTCGCTATAGTATCTTTCAATTTGATCTTCAATTTCCGTTATACCGCTTAAATCATTGTTGGGAATGGTGTATTTCATTTTAACGATCCCATCGAAAAGTTCCGTATTTTTTAATATAGTTGTCGGAATTCCCTTTTTAAGACAATCGACACCTTGATCGTATAGAACTTCAATGACTTTCAGCATCCGATATTGCTTTTCTAAGGGGACAAAGGTGTCTTCGCTGTCAAAAGCGTTTTGTTGCAAAAAGCCTAAACGGACTAAACGACAGACCTCTAAGATCCAACGTTGTCCGTCGGGTAGGGCTTCTTCGCCTATTAACATGACCATTTCCTGCAATTTATTTTCTTCGAATAATAGGTTCAGCATTTTATTGCGTAGGGTATGAACATCTTCGGCTATATTTTCTTGAAACCATTCCTGTAAAATGCCCAAGTAGCCTGAATAAGAATCCATCCAGTTAATGGCCGGGTAATGTCTGGCATAAGCCAAGTTTTTGTCCAGTGCCAAAAAGGTGTTGACATAGCGCTTTGTGTTTTCCGTCACAGGTTCAGAAAAATCGCCACCTGCCGGAGAAACAGCGCCGATGATACTGATGGAGCCATCGGCTTCGCACAGAGTTTCAACCATACCGGCTCGTTCGTAAAACTCGGCAATGCGAGAGGATAAATAAGCAGGATAGCCTTCTTCTGCCGGCATTTCTTCCAAACGTCCGGATATTTCTCTCAAGGCTTCAGCCCATCTGGATGTGGAGTCCGCCATCATCGCGACGTCGTAGCCCATATCTCGATAGTATTCTGCTATGGTTATGCCCGTATAAATACTGGCTTCTCTGGCGGCAACCGGCATATTGGAAGTATTCGCTATTAACATGGTGCGCTCCATCAATGATTTTCCGGATTTTGGGTCGATTAATTTGGGAAAGTCTTCAATAACCTCCGTCATTTCATTGCCACGTTCGCCACAGCCGATATAGACTATAATATGCGCATCGGACCATTTGGCCAATTGATGTTGCGTCATCGTTTTTCCTGTACCGAAACTTCCGGGGATAGCAGCAGTACCGCCCTTTGCTATGGGAAAAAACAAATCGACAATTCTTTGTCCTGTAATGAGGGGCTTATTTGGTTCACACCTTAATTTAACAGGTCTGGGTGTTCGCACCGGCCAAATTTGATGAAGTTTTAATGCATGACGATGGCTGTGTTCATCCTCTAACACAACCACCGTTTCCTCTATATTGTAAGACCCGTCGGGTTTGACTTTTACCACGGTCCCTTCGAGATGAGGAGGCACCATTAAACGATGTTCGATGAGTTCGGTTTCAGGAACCGTGGCATAAACAGCACCGCCGGATAATTGATCACCTACCTTAACAGTTAGATGTGTCTCCCAGAGTTTTTCACTATCAATGCTTAATAAGCCGATGCCATCGGGGATAAAAACCGGCGAAATGAGTTGCATGGCTTTTAAGGGTCTTTGAATACCGTCAAACATATTGGTCAGAATACCAGGTCCCAATTTAACACTTAAAGGGCTTCCGGTTGAAATAATGGGTTCTCCGGGTGTTAAGCCTTCAGTTTCTTCATAAACTTGAATCATCGCTTCGTCACTTTCTAAAACGATGATTTCACCTATCAGCTTTTTATTTCCGACCATCACCATTTCCCTCATTTTAAAAGGACGCATGGCTTTTCCGGTGACAACGGACCCGTTAATCCCGTAGATGATTCCGCTCTGTTTATCTGTCGTCACGATTTTCCTCCCGGTTTTCCAATAAATCTTGAAGATGCTGTCCAATTAATTTTTCGTTGACGCGCACTAAATTTCGCAACGTACAATCGTAATGAATGCGACGATTGGAGTCTTCCGCTACAAACCCGCCTCGTTCTTTTTCCGATAACGGATGAATGGTCACTTTTACATTACCGGGTAGATTTTTTAATTCGGCTTTAATCACTTCTGCATCTTCTTCGTTTATGTATAAACTTAAGCCTTTTTCGTTATTAAAGATTTCAGGCAATTTTTGAACACAGCCTTTGAGGTAGGTTTGATATGACGGTTCGTCAATCAGATTGCGACAATTCCTTAAGAGCATATCGATGAAATCGTCTGTTAAATCTTTATATAAACATAAAAACGAATCATTTGCTTCCTGACGCCCTTCGCCGATCATTCTGCTCCGATCTCTTTCAAGAACCTTTTTTGCTCTTAGATTGATATTTTTTTTCTCGATTTCTATTTTCTGCAATGCTGCGCTCTCAAGTGCTTCACACTTTTTTTGAGCATTTTCTAATACCATCTTTCGAGATGTTTGTTGTTCTTGTTGAAGATATGAGGTAAAAACCTTCAGTTTTTCATTTATTTCTATCATAATGCTATACCTCTACAACCCCACGGACTCTTTGATATATTTCGATATAACACCGGATTCTTCCTGATAGCCGTGACGATCAGGAATGATCGTTATTAAAGGATATAAGTTGCGACGTTTGGTTTCTATAACCAAGGGTTCAATCATCTTATAGGCTTTTTCTGTCAAAAAAATAATGCCGATATCTTTATCTTTAACAACTCTTTTAAAAACTTTTTCGATTTCCACAGGATCTTTCGAGTAGACGCCCTTCATACCGGCCAGTTTTAACCCTAAATAGGAATCACGATTTTCACTGATAACAAAAGACAACATTTTAAAGTCTACCAATAATCATAATGGCAATAATTAAACCATAAATCGCAACACCCTCTGCCAGTCCCACATAGATTAATGTCTTACCTAGAATTTTTTCGTTTTCAGATACTGCGCCCAATGCTGCAGAACCGACGACACCAACCGCATAGCCGGCACCGATACAAGCCAAACCGGTGGATAAGGCAGCCCCCAAATAAGCTAAACCGGTGTCGGTCAAACCTTGGGGAGAAGTTGCAGCACTGACAAAAGTCGGTGCAAAAATAATCAGAGCCATGACCATAGCAGGTACAAAGGCAGCATAATTGACGCGCAAGCATTTTTTTAGATGTTTTTGATTCGTTTCTGCGTCCTTATTCACATAATAAACACCAAGAGAAATGGTCGTCAAAACCAATAGTCCTGTAAAAATGGTAATTAAAGTTAATAAATTCATCATTTTACTCCTTTTATTGATCTGTATTTTTAATTTCGTTGTCTATCGTTACAAACTCGTACCCGTTACCGGTATAGTATTTGCTGAAAAGTTCATAAAACTGTAGCCTTAAACTCTGAATAAAGTTGATGAGCCCTTCCAATACAAAAATTAGAATATTGCCTAGGATAAAGACAACAGTTCCTCCGACGCCACCTCCAACCATATGTGCCAAGGTTTCAAAGGCCATAAAAAGTCCGGCGTGGGTCAATGCAAAGGCACCGATACGTATAAAGGATACCGTATTGGAAAACATAGACAAAAATGTTTCCAATACTTCAAAAACATTTTCTACATAATAATCTCCGGCGCCTTCTTCATACAGTTTTCTTTTTTGGATAGCATTGTAGAGAGGCTCCCGTACCAAGATCACTAAAGCTAAAAAAATCGCTATAATTTTTCCGGGTAACACAAAGGGTTCGAGCACCTGTACCAACCCGGTCGATCCCAACAGTAAAATCAACAAAGTTAAATACAACAACAACCCGGCTACACCGTTTTTACCGAACAAGCCCTCCGTCCAATCTTTTGCTTTTAGCTTATTGATAATGGAATAAGCATAGGCGGCAAGTAACATGGCCACACCGGTTACAATGGCGGTTAGTAATAATCTGTTAATGTCATCGAAGGGTTTCATCCAAATGGCCGGTATTAAAGATTCGATTCCAAAGACACTGCCGTATAAAAACCCAAAGATGGTAGAGGCAATACCCATTCTGGTTAAAATCGAACCCAATGCTATTTCCTTTTTTGTTAGGAGAAAGCCGATTAAAATCAGCAAAGCCCCCTGCCCTACATCTCCAAACATATAACCGAAACAAAACAAGTAGGTAATAGCTAGGAAAGGGGTCGGATCCAACTCGTTGTGGGAAGGCGTTCCATACATACTGACCAAATATTCAAAGGGGCGTAAAATCCAATTGTTTTTAAATTTAGTTGGTGGTTGCCTGTCTTCTCCCATCATCGATTCAATTAACCGCATGTCTTGATGCGCATCGGCAATTTCTTTCAATACATGCAGACTGTTTTCTGCCACCCAAGCGGAAAAGTAAAAGTTATCATCACTAAAAGCAATATTTCTTTTAATCACATTCAGTTTTGAGTGTAAACACAGCAGATTGTAAATTTTTACTGCTTCATGTTTCTTCGCTTGACGTTTCTCGGCCAATTGTTTTTCAAGAGACGTTTTATCCGCTATTAATTGCTTGTTTTCTAATGAAAGTGCTTCTATTATTTCGGAAGGTGTTCCTTCGTAAGAAACATCTAAACCCGTTAAGGGCTTAAAATTCAATGCATTTAAAATTCTGTCCGTTTCTATCGACAAACCAAGGGGAGATAAAATCACATAGATTTCTTCATCACCATCAGTGCCTACATGAAATACTAAGGAGGTCACACCGGCATAAATACTTTTTAGTCTTTGGGCGTTGTCCTTGGTGACCGATCCGATTTTGCAATTAAAATACTGCAAGTTTTTTAAATCAGCCATTTTTACATCGATTTCTTTCAAATAAGAAAAAGAGTGCAAGCTCGTTTCAATTCTTTTTTGCTTTTCGTTGATTTCTTCGATGTGAAAAAGTTCCTCCGCAAATTCTTCGTAAAAAGCTTTTGCTCTCGATATCAAGTCCCAGTATTTTTCAATTTCTTCATTTTGATAGGTCATCTCTTGATTCTGAGCTAAAGTGTCGTCATAAATCCTTTGAAATCTTTCTTTGAGATCATCAACATCTTTTTGAAGGTCATGATCGAATCCGGGTGAGAGAGATGATATACCGATCAACTCTTCGATATTATCTTCATGAATCGGTACAATAAAACGCCCTGCTTCAATCTCATCTATTGCGTTGACCATTTGCAAGTCATTGAATTGATAGATCTGATTTGCAAAGGAATTGACATCCTCTATCCGACCTACTATATTCATCATTACAACTTTATCAATTGCCATTTTCTATTCCTTTCCTGTTGCCGTTTATGGATCTAATTAAATATTTTCTTGTTTCCTCCTCTGTTAGTTGATATCTTTTACACTCAATCATCGATGTGATGTCTTTAACATCAATATAAAGCATTTCGATGTATGCAATTAATTTATCAAAACCGTTTTGACTTCTATAAAACAACCTTTCAAAATGTCGATGTAAGTAGCGTTCATAGCGTTTTTCCATATGTAAATCGATGGCTTCATCCTTTGGAAATAAAAAGTTATAATCCGGATAGTTTTGGACTTCATCTAAAAACTCGTCCAAAGTTCGTGCGTCGCTTAATTTTTCAATATCCGGTATTTTTACCTTTGCGCCTCCTTTAAAGGAATAGGCGATCAATTCTTCTCTGGTCAAATGATAAAATCGTTTGCCTCTATAAAACCATATCAAATTCAACAAGTCATATTCTTTTTTAAAAATTTCTATCAATTGCAGATGCTCCCGTTTAGGAAGCTTTTTAATTTCTCCCATCAATCTATCGTAGTAAAAACGTTCAATCGCCTTTTCTATCGAAAAAACACTTTCTTCATCATCTAAGTCATGGTAAGAAGAAAAAACTCGCTCCAATTCCGTTTGCGAGATGACTCTTTTAAAACTATCCCAATCTTGAATCTCCGACCATTTTTGAACAGGTAAGATAGAGTTGTGCGCATTTTGATACCATTGAGTAAGTTGGTTTTGGGGTTCAACCCCTTGTGTCAACATTCGTATCAAAAACTTAAGGTTTATCAGATCTTCTTTTAATCCGTAAATACGTAAAAAAACTCTTTCCTGTCCCCGAACATAATAAGAAAATCTTTTAATTTCATTGGGAACAAAACATCGCAAACCCCTTTCGATGGCAATGCGACGGGAGCTTTGTCCATCGATGGTTTGCACAACGTTGTGATAGACCGTATTATCCCGTAAATAAGTCCATATCTCATCGATTGTCTTTGCCTTTATGAGATGCTGGTAATCTTTACTATTCAGTCGTTTTGCATTCGCTGCCATGAGCTTAGCGTTTAAGCAATCATGATTTTGAGCAACCATTACCCCTCATCTCTCTCATTTTTTAATAATTCGGCCATGACTTGATGGGCAAAGGCCGTTTTATATCGATGGTATTGATCTTTGATAGAGTCATTTTTATTTTTTTGATCGACCAGTACATCACGACTTATCTTTTTTGCCTCTTCCATCACACTAAGATACGCTTCCCTATTACGATCTTTATAGGTTTGGATTGCTTCTATTTTTATTTTTTCAATTCTTCCGTTTTATCGGATAATAGTTTTTCAGCTGCATCTTCTGCGTCTTGGTTTTCTTGTGCAACAAGTCGATCCACACGAATAATTTCTTGGATGACAGCACTGATATTTTCCATTTTTACCTCCGATTGCGATTTATTAAAACATTCATTAGCACTCATTAAAACACTTGACACGCGTTCAATTCTTGATAAAATAGACTCATACCCCTCCCCATGTGGGGTGCAGAAAGGAGCTCCTATGAAAGCCCAATTTAAAATAGAAGGTATGACCTGCACCGCCTGTGCCGCTGCAATAGAACGTGAACTGTCTAAACAAAACGGTATCCAATCGGCTGTGGTCAATTTTGCTACTGAAGAACTCAATGTAACGTATCAAGAAGAGCTCGTAAACCCGTTAAATATAGAAGAAACTATAACAAAACTGGGTTATGGTGCAAGCTTTAAAAACGAAGATACTCTTCATTCCTTAAAGAAAACCAAAGAGAAAAATCTTGTCTTAGAAACTGCGAAACAACATATTCTAGACTACAAAAACAGACTTTTATTGTCCGCTTTATTCACCCTTCCCCTTTTTTATATATCTATGGGAGGCATGCTGGGCTTGCCCATCCCGAGTTTTTTAGCTGGTGAAAAGCATTATCTGATTATGACCATTACTCAAATGCTCTTAACGATACCGGTTATGATCGTCGGTCGAAATTATTTTATTCAAGGTTTTAAAACGTTATGGAAGAAAATCCCCACTATGGACTCTCTCGTTGCCATAGGCACAACCGCCTCTTTCATTTATGGCATCTTTGTCCTATACCAATTGGCTTTGGGGTATACTTATGGCGATCTTCCACGAATTCATCACTATGGGCACCAGCTTTATTTTGAAGGTGTCGCTGTTATTTTGACTTTAGTTACTTTGGGAAAATATTTTGAAGCTAGAGCGAAAGGTCGAACCGGCAGTGCAATCGAAAAGTTGTTGGCGCTGGAACCGGACACAGCCCAAGTCATAAAAAACGGTGTTGAAACTACCATACCGACAGAAAGTGTCATGATTGGTGATACGGTCGTTATTCGCCCGGGAGAGCGCATTCCCGTAGACGGTATCATTTTAACCGGAAACACCAGCATTGACGAATCCTTAATAACCGGTGAAAGCTTACCTGTCGAGAAACAAACGGATGACCGCGTGATATCCGGCTCGGTCAATAAAACCGGATATGTTACCTTCAGAGCAACTGATGTTGGAAAAAATACGACTTTAAACAAGATTGTCACTTTAGTTGAAGAAGCGCAATCATCGAAAGCACCGATAGCACGCATCGCAGATGAAATCAGTCGCTATTTTGTACCGGCTGTTATTTTGATAGCTGCTGCAACCTTTGGTTTATGGTTTTTATTGAAAGGTGATTTTTCCTTTGCTTTGACAATGAGCATTTCCGTTCTGGTTATATCGTGTCCTTGTGCCCTTGGTTTAGCAACCCCTACCGCCATTATGGTTGGTACCGGAAAGGGTGCAAACCTCGGCATATTGTTTCGAGATGGCGGTGCTTTAGAACGTTTGGGCGAAGCAGATGTGGTGGTTTTCGATAAAACAGGCACATTAACCCAAGGAAAACCACAAGTTACAGATATTAAAAGTATTCTAACCTATAACGAACAAGAATTGCTGAGAATTGCAGCATCGATTGAACATCAATCAGAACATCCTCTAAGCCTTGCTATATTAGAAAAATACGAAACGCTCAATAGTACAATACCCCTTTACGATGTCAGCGATTTTAAAGCGATACCCGGCAAGGGCATTGAAGGTGTCATTAACGGCAGTCTGTTTTCTATCGGCAATCCATCTTTCTTAAATTCAAAAAACATCTCTTCACATCATGTAAAAGATACCTATCAAACTCTTGCTGAGAATGGCAAAACCCCATTAATTGTAGCAGACGAAACTTCAGTTATCGGTATTCTTACAGTTGCCGACACCTTGAAAGAAGGTGCTGTTGAAACTGTGCACGCTTTAAAGGAAAAAGGTATTACCGTTACGATGGTAACCGGCGATAATGCAACAACTGCAAACGCTATAGCAAAATCTATCGGTATAACCGACGTTGTGGCGGATGTTCTACCAGAAGATAAATCCGAGATTGTCGCATCTTTTCAAAGAAAAGGTCAGTCTGTTATAATGGTAGGCGATGGTATCAATGATGCCCCTGCCCTAGCACAAAGTGATATCGGTATTGCTATGGGTCAAGGCACGGATATCGCCATTGAATCTGCAGATATTGTTTTAATGCAAGATCATATTCTAAGGCTCAACGATGCGGTTGCCTTAAGCCGCAGTACTAAGAAAAATATCTTACAAAATCTATTCTGGGCATTGATATACAATGCAATCTGCATACCTATTGCAGCCGGTGTTTTATATCTGCCCTTCGGTATAACCTTAAATCCTATGATTGCTGCTACAGCCATGAGCCTCAGTTCGGTGTCCGTTGTTTTAAACGCCCTCTCTTTGAAGAGATTTAAAACCGCTGATATCCGAATAAAAAAATCTCCGGTTGGGCAAGCAACGTTTCATGAAGAAAAACTCTTGCCAAAAAAACTAAAAGAAAGGAAAGAAACTATGATTACTTTAAATGTAGAGGATATGAGTTGCATGCATTGTGTCGGCCGCGTAGAAAAATATTTAAATTCTGTCGAAGGTCTTACAGATATTTCCGTAGATCTTGATAAAAAAGAAGCCCATTTTATGGCGGAAGAAAATGTTTCTATCGATCAAATTTGCAAAGATTTAACCGAAGCCGGTTACCCGACGACGAAAAAATGACCATTCAGCGCAATAAAGAACTCAATCTTTTAAAAACCGCTTATGGCCAAATAGGTGGTATTTTAGAAATGATAGAAAACGACCGCTATTGCATCGACATTTCAAAGCAAATATTAGCTGTACAAGGCTTATTGAAAAAAGCCAATCTGGAAGTGCTTCGAAAGCACTTAAGCCACTGTGTTGCTGATGCCTTTGAGCATGGTACTGAGCAAGCCAAACAAGAAAAAATTGACGAAATACTAGTGGTTTTAGATAGGTATTACCGATAATGGTTTGTAACGAACAACCTCTTCGCTTTCATGTGAAATAGAAGAGGTTGTTCGTTTACAAGCTGTTCGTATTACCGATACGGACACTGTCTTTAATAAACATTACAATTGATTTTTTAATTCTAAATGAATTAAAAACGTTAACAAGGCACGCAATAAAATAATGCTGCCTAAAATAGCAAGTTCACTCATATTCTGAACTAAAACTGTTTTTAATATCTCCGCAGCCATTTTAAACTCTAAACCAAGAGCCATGGCTTGAGCCAACTCAATTTTTACCCGCGACTCTTTTTGTTTCTTGAGTGTATCTCTGACATAACTGATAAAACTTCTCAAAACACCAATAAATACGATGGCAACTCCGATAATATCAATGATATACACTAAAGTCGTAATAAACGTTATGGTAAAATTTTCTAATAGTGTCATCTTTTTACTTCCACCTATTGTATTGATTCCCTACAAATAAATTGTCAAACCATTCATTATTTATATGATTATAACACTTCTTTATAAATTATCAATGGGTTTGAGATAAGGTTTAGTTCATCGTTATTTCATTAAATTCGATAGTAATCCGAACTATTACGCATATCAAAGTCTTCTGCTCTTCGACCTTTTAAATACGCTCCATATGGTTAGAGAAAGATGCTTCAAAAAAGTTTTTTTTATGTGTCCAAACTCATAATGCACAGCATACCCATTTTATATAGAGTGATGATTGTGCTGACAGTTTTGAAGTCATTGTTTGACAATTCTTATAAAAAAGTCTATGATATGAATTAGTTTTATTTTGCATTTACATGGAAGAGTATCGAAGTGGTCATAACGAGCNNACGAGCCGCACTCGAAATGCGGTTGTCCTCCGGGGCACGTGGGTTCGAATCCCACCTCTTCCGCCATGCAAACCCGCCTGCAGTCTACGATTGCAGGCTTTTTTAATAAAAAAATTAGAATGAAAGTAAAAAATGACATGGTAACAATCCCCTTTTTCGTCATCTACCAATAATATCTTTTTGTTCATATGACCGTACCTCCTTTCACTAGTATCTTTCATACTCACACACAAATCTCAAGATTTTCTCAAAGCGTGTTGTTTTTATAGAGTCCACTGGTTGGTTTCTCTGTGTCTTTGGGTATCAGCCACATATGGCTAAACCACACCAGGTATGCGGTTTTTTTCACAAAGTATTTGTACTCGCCGCTTTAAAACACCCCATTTTTTGCGACTTCGAGAGCTGAAAATAGTCCATGATTTGACTCTCTTTTCGTTTGTAAACAATATCACTATAAATTATATACAGCCGGCTGAACAATAAACAAGTGTATTATAATTTATTTAAATCAATTTAATGCTATATGTACTCGTATCTGAAGCAGAAGGCGATCAGTAAGATGTAATAGAATAGAATAAAATAAAGCGTACAATGAACAAATTCGATTTTAAGACATTGGTTCAAGCCATAAAAGAAGCACGAATGTAAAGGGAATATCGAGAAACCAGTTAGCGGATAAGATGAGCATTGCTCCTCGATATATTGCATCTTTTGAAAATAGTGAACAGCACCAAGCTTACAAGTCTTATATTTACTAGTACTCTTTTACTTGACAGTCTGCTCGACGATATGAGCGGTAAAGGACTACGAATTGTTACTGCCACCACAAGGGAGATTAGGGAGGTCGAAACATAAGTATCCCCAAACAACAAAATATGGAATGAGATACGTTGCAACCTTTTAGAATTGCGTTGTTTTCCTTTTATGCTAGTTTGGCAAAAAACACTTTTCCGCTGTTATTGGTATTGAGGGAAAGAGTTTCGTAGCAAGCAAATACCCAAATAGTTGATCATCCAAATATATCTTTGATACAAACAATTTTTCAGATAGTCTATCTCTATATCAAAGAACAATGGTATACTGTAATTGATTACAGTTAAGTTAGGGATTTTCTTGGAAAGATTGCGAGGTCACTATGAAAAATAAAATAATCCTATTCATTTTCATATTCTTGTTTATTGCACTGCCAACTTCCGGATGTAATGATAAAAATATCGAATCTCCTCAGAAGAAACACACTGAAAACAAGCCACCACCAACGGATTTTTCTAAAGCTTACAGCACTATCTTAGACAACTATTACGATCTTCTTGTATATGGATCTCAGACTGATAAAGTCAATGAGGGCGAATTAGGTATCCTTGAAGTCCTTTCGACAGAAGGAACTAACGCAACATTGGAGATGATCGGTTATACCATACAGGATATCAGCGGAGATGGGATTCCGGAATTAATGATTGGTGCTATTTCTGAAAACATCAATTCTAAATTTTACGGCAACATCATATATGCTGCCTATACTTACACAGACAATACTCCCCTTTTTATTTTTGAAGGTAGTGCAAGAAATAGTTATCGTTACCTAGGTAGACAAAATTTCTTACATCAAGGTTCAAGCGGAGCCTTATATTCTATCTTTGGAACATATACCCTTTCCCCCGATGGAAAAGCATTAACTTGTAAGGATTATTATTTTACCCATGAAAAAGAAGACAATTTTGAAGATATAGGATTTTATCACAATACTTCAGGAGAATGGGATCCATCAGTTTCTAAAGAGTTACCACTCACTGATCAAGAATTTTGGCAAATAGAATCAGACCTACAAGAATTAATAGAAAATCTTGAACTGACTCCTTTATCAAAATACAAGACGAGGGATATAACGACCGATGACAACGGTACTTCGATTCAGGCATACTGGGCAGAGGATGTATTACACTCCTACCCTAAGTATGAAGAATTTTTTGCTGATGAGGACGACTCTCGAGAAAGTGTCATGTTTATAACTCAGGAAGCAGTTAAAGATTTTAAAGTGTTGTCCCTAACTCTAGAAAATATCGAAGAAGATGGCAACACGGCCTTTTCGAGCGCGGAGCTGTATCATCTTGATATTTTGACACCCGAGCGCCCATTATTAGTGCATATGACTTTTTACGGTACGATTCCGAACTACGGTATCTCTTTTACAGATCAACATGATGTTGTTAGAAATTTAACGGTTGTTCAAAGCGGTAAGGACGGTTCCGTCATTCTAAGTGAATTCCAACCGCAATAGCCATATTTATGGCTATTTTATTAGAACTTTAGATAGAACACAACACAAAAAATCTCTCAGAAGTTGATTCGAGAGATTTTTTGCTTTGGTTTATTAATGAAAAATTATTCTTGCGAAAAATTATTCAACTAGGGTATTATTGTTACTTTTTAATTCAATATGAATTAAAAATGTCAACAAAGCTCGCAATAATATGATACTTCCTAAAATAGCCAATTCGCTCATACTTTGAACCAATACGGTTTTAAGAATTTCCGCAGCCATTTTAAATTCTAATCCTAAAGCCATCGATTGTGCCAATTCGACTTTAACTTTCGAGTTTAAATTTCTTTTTAGAATAGTATCCTTTACATACCCAATAAAACTTTTAGTAACACCGATAAAAACAATTGCTACTCCGATAATATCTATGACATAGATGAGAATGGTAATAAATTGTATCGTAAAGTGTTCCAGCATCAACATATTTTAAAACCTGTTTTAAAAGAAAACTGTGTAACATTGTACTGCAAAAATTGCGATTAAAACAACATAAAAAGAATAACGTACTGTTTTGTTGCTAATTTTCTCCGTTGCCTTCCTACCCACAATGCCACCTAACACGGCAGCCGGTACACAGTATATTGCTAACGAGAAGTCCAAATATCCACTTGTTGTGTAAGAGATCAAAGAACTGGATGTCGACAACATCGTAATTAGTACACTTTGTATCGCAGCATCCTTAGGATTTAAATCAAAGAATATCAATAACACACTCATGAGGAAAGGCCCACCTCCGATTCCGAAAAAACTGGAGAGCGTACCACACATCATGCCTAAAACAATTTTTATCAATGGATTTTTAACCGGTTCAATTTTAACCTTTCCTCTGACAACCACCGATGCAAACATGATAAAGATGGCAACTAAATAAGCTTGGTTGATAAATTCCGTTGTAACCTTGGGGACCAAAGATCCGCCGATCAAGGCGCCTGTTGCAGCGCCTATACCGACAAAAATAATGTTTTTAAAATCTATCTCTTTTCCTTGACGCTTTAAAATAATTAAATTTGTCAAAGACATCGTAAACACGGAAAGAGAAGATGTAAAAGAAGCCAATCCCTTTGCAATACCCACTACATTCAGAAGCGGTCTAATGATAAAACCACCGCCTACTCCGACAATCGTACCTATGAAAGTAGCAAAGAAACCAATAAGAACAAATAGCATTCTGACACCTTACAATCTACAATCCATTAAAAGAGCTTAAAAGCTTTTGCTAATTGGAAGGTACCCATAATAATTAACATGGTCCAAACAATGTAAGATACTTTCTTTTTATCAAATTTTGAGAAGAAATATAACCCTAAAATACCGCCTAAAATAACGCCGATATAACCAGGAACAAAGTACTGTAATAAACCCTTAGTAACTTCACCATTAAAAAATTTCAGTATTGCTGCCCAACCGTACATCAGCAAAAAGTTAAATTCGATATTTGCTTTAAACTCCATTGTGGATTCTGCTGCTGCATTATAATAAAGACCTAATGGCGGTCCTCCGATGTTTAATAACCCTGTAAAAATACCTGCCGTCATACCAGCTATTCCACCATTGAGTGGTGTGGCTTTTATTTGAATCGGGTTTTTGGAAGTTGCAAAAGAATAAACGCCTACCAAGATTAAAAAGATACCCAATACAATTTGCATGGTATGTGTGGTAGTAAAGTTTAAGATCCAAGCACCGATAAAAGTACCAACTATTGATACCGCTAAGGGTACAATTGCTGTTTTAAAATTAATATCTTTGTATAGTTTTAATGTCATTTGTAAACCGATGCCGGTCAACATAAAGGGAACAAGAGCGGATGCTTCTTTAAACTCAATAAATAAAGGCAGGAATGACATCCATACCATGGCCGATCCGAATCCAGCGATTCCTTGTACAAAGGAACCCGCAAAAATTACTAGAAATACAAAAAAATATACTGCGTAATTACTCATTTTTTCACCTTTTTATAATACTCTATTTGCCGGATGTCTTTTGTCCATAAATTGGATATTATTTTTCCTTAAATTGAAAGCATGAATTGCCGAGGTTGCTGCACAAGCCGGGAAAACCCATTTGTATCCTTCGACTGGTCCAAATAACAAGAAATCGCAATTTTGAGAGACCATCATACCGTTAACTGCTGCATCTACAATATGGAATTGTTCTGTAGTTAAATTGTCTTTATTACGAATCCATTCACTTGAATAAGTTGCGTTGGAGGCAGAGGTACCAACCGGCACGTCCAGTTCCTTTCTTATTAAATCTGCTCCTGCTATCACAGTACCGATACTGTACATATCGTAAGTTGGAACATCTATCATGACTTTGTCAATGCCACATTCCAAAGCTCTTTCTAATAAACTTGGCAGTCTTCTGGTACCAAGAAGTGCTTTTAATGCGCCGTCTTCTTTTTTGCTACCCGGATTGTAGGCTTGTATGATGGCTTTGTCGATAGGCATCTCTTTTAAAATGGCTACTTCTTCGTCTGTACTAAAGGGGTTAATGGAGTTGTAAACAACGTCATCTAATAAATCTAATTTTGCCAACTCTTGAACCGCACCTATTCTAACCTCCGGTAAGGTTGCATTGAGTAGCATAGGGAATTTTGAATTGTCTTTCAAAAACTTAATGTAACTAACCAGTGCTTTGGATGTATTGCCAACAACATCATACATAAAGGAAACACCGGTTTTATCTGCAAGATCCGTGATGTTCTTAATTAATTTCAAAGTTTTTTCTTGATCAAATATTCCCTTTTCTGCATCTTGTACTAATTTATGGCGCATATAAAAAATACTGCCAATTAATACCGGTGGGTTTTCTCCTGGAAAACCGCCTATTTCAAAGTCCGATATTTTTATAGTACTTGCAAATTGATCTTTCATTCTTCCTCCAAATTCTGATTAACGACCGATGCTTAGTTTAAAGCATCGGTCGTTATGCATGCTTAAATCAATAGCATTTACCGTAGGTTTTCATCGCTTTCATCCAAGCTTTAACCAATTCCGGTTTTGTTGTATCGTTTAACATATTGGGTCCCATTAAAATGTTGCCTTCGAATCCTTTGGCATATTTTTCAATGAAACCTTTTACATTTGCATCCATTTCTTCTTCTGTCCAAGTTGCAAAAGCAGCAGGTGCAATACCAAACCATAAGCAGGCATTGTAGGATTTTAAAATTTCTAAAACACTTCTCAAATCAATGTTTAGGGACCATGGTGTCGCAACATGGAAAACTGTATTGCCAGCTTCGCAGGATTCTCGAACAAAAGTTTCGATGTCGTCTAATTCATCAATACCGGATTGTGAATGCCAACGTACGCCTACAGGAGTCATATGTGCCAATGCTTTTTGGATTTTTTTGTATGCAGGCAAAAATAAGTCTCTATATTGTTGTGGACTACACATATTTGGTGATCCGGTTGCGTCAGCCATAGAAATACCAATAGCGCCTCTATCCAGTAATGCTTTACCAATCAAGATTGTTTGATCTGCACAAAAATCTAATAATTCTGCTAAAAATTCCGGGTTTCTTTTAATATCTGCAACAAATTTGCTCGCACCCCGTAAGGAAGATGCTAAGGAGATTGGGCCGGACAAATGACCGATTACCGGATAAATATCACCGATTTTTTCTCTTAATAAAGCGACTGTATTTAAGACAACAGGTAATCTGCCATCTTCTTCAGGGTTAACATTTTTTAATTCTTTTAACTGTTCAGGTTTTCTGATAACCCCCTTCATCGGTACGGAAATAGCATCCTCCTTCATATCGATAGGACAACCATAAATTTCCGGTGTTACCGAATAAAGGTCTACATTGGTCCAAATGGTGTCATAACCGAATTCTACCAAGCCTGCCAAATAGTTTTCAGTTTGATTAAAATGGCTGGTTTCCAAGTCTTTAACGGTATGATTAACTAAATATCTGGGAAATTCTCTATAAAATGCCCAGCATATTAATCTATCCGGCACCTGATTGTGTGTATTGACACAGTGGAATCTTTCCAAAGGTGTCATATAATCGCCACTATTCTTTACTTGATCTTTTAGTTTTTCCGATAGTTGATCTATAAGTTCTGTAGATTTCATTTTATCTCCTTGCTAATCTTACTTTCTAAGTTCTTCCATTAATTTAAGAGCAACATCAACAGCTTCGCTACCATCTTTACCCCAACCGTCTGCACCTTGATCTGCTACGGTTCCGGGATTTGTAGAGGCACCACCAATTAAGAATTTTACTTGATCTCTAATATTTTCCTCTACAGCTAAGTCGACAGTTTCTTTTATATATTTTACAGTTTGCAGCATCGGGCAACCTAAAGCAATGATGTCTGCATGAACTTCTTTTGCTTTATCGATAAATTCTTTCGGCGTTACGTTGATACCAATATCGTGAACTCTAAATCCGCCGCCACTGAGCATAGCGGATACAATGTTTTTGCCGATTTCTTGGCTACATTCCTGTACAACACCAATAACAATCGTACCTTTAACTTCTTCAGTGCTTTGTTCAAGATGCGGTTTGAGTTCATCTAAAGCATCGGACATAGCATCTGCGGCAGCTGCCAAATCCGGTACAAAGAATTCTTTTTTATCGTATTTATCGGATACGATTTTCATACCTTCAACTAACCCCTTTTCGATGATAGCATCAGCACTTTCCCCACTTTCTAAAGCTTCATCCACTAAATCCAGTACATCATCCCCCTCTCCGTCAACAACCATTTGAATCATTTGCGTGTAATCATAACCACTCACCATTCTATTCCTCCTCTTATTATTATCTATATGTCTTATTGTCTATACATTTATACATATGCATAAACAAACCCATAGAGAACTGCTACATGCATATAATCAACTTATATGCGACTTATACATTGGACTTAATATTAAAATAATATCTGCAACGATCCCCTCTTACAAAGGCATGGCTGTAAATAATCGGTGTATCCGATTCATCCAGCAATACCCTGTCCATCGATAATGCAGGTATTCCGGGTTTCATATTAAATAATTGTGCCCGCTCTTCGTCAACCAATGTCGGCTCAACGAATGCTTCTATTCGATGTAATTTTGTATCGTATCTTCTTGGTAAAATAGTCGTTATATGATCTTTTGTAAAATCTAAATCTTCCAATCCTTTAAATTTTTCGTAATCTAAGTAAGAGTCTTCTAAAATCCACGGTTCTTCGTTGGCACAATGAATTCTTCTGATTTTAATGATTTTTGATCCTTTCGCTAAGTTGAGACGACTTCTAATGCTATGTTTTTGTTCAGTCACTTCAGAACTGACGAGAATAACGGAGCGTTTCATACCTTGGCGTTCAATCCCCTGACCGAAACTAAAATCTCCCAACAAATCATGATTCAGCGAGGGCGCTTTCACTAGAGAACCTTTGCCTCTGATTCTTTCTAAAAAGCCTTCGTCTACCAAAAGATTAATTGCCTGCCTAACGGTACCGCGACTGATGCCTAACGTATTGCATAGCTCTTCTTCGGTTGGAATATAGTCTCCAGGTTTATAAATACCGTTTTTGATGTCTCTTAGTATATATTCATTTAATTGATAATAAAGCGGAATTTTACTCGCTTTGTTAATTTTATAATTCATTTTATCTCCTATGTCTAGACAATTATACAATATATATGAATAGAGTTCAAGTTAAAATCTTTAATTTTATACTAAAATTTGTAAAGAAAAACATTTAACGATATGACAGGGGTCTATTTAAGACTAAATTCAAGGACTTAACTATCTAAATCGTTTATATTTACTAATAGTCTTAATTGTTTAGACATATTGTCAATTTTTTTACTTGTTAGATGTTTAACATTAGCTTTGCAAATTAAAAAAATTGAGGTAGAAAAACCACCTCAACTTTACTCTAACTATCATTCTATAGAATTATTAAACAATTTTTATTGCTTTATACTTCTAGAGACTCTTTAACCTGAGAGCGCATTGCACTCAATTTGTATTTGCTTTCCCTTAGTGGGCTTGCACCTTCAATTGCAAGGTCAGCTGCTTCTTCAGCAAGTTCTACAGATTTTGTTTTTCCTGCCAATAAATTTTCGACTGCTGTGAGCCTTACAGGTATTGGTGCAACACCACCAGCTACTAAACGTGCATCTTTTATCACATTGCCATCTTCGCGGTAAGCATATGCTAAGGATGTAATGGCAAAGTCGATAGAATCACGCATACGTAATTTGAGGTATCCGCAGCGATAGTCCGTAGCTTTAGGAATCCTAATTTCTTTAACTATTTCGCCTGGGTCTAGAGCGTCTTTTACATCCATTGCTTTAAAGAATTCTTCAGCTTTAAATTCACGGGAAGTCGTTACAATGGTTGCATCCAAGGCAATTAATACCGGGCTCAAATCCGATGCATTGACGGAATAGCAACCGCAGTTCATGCAGCGTCTTGCTTCCACTTCAGCGTCTTTCATATCCAAGCTGACAGTATCTTCTTTTTCCAAGGTTCTTTCAGCAACAGGCGTGTCGACTTCGACATCAGCTTTTGCTTTTGCAACACCGCCGAGATCTTGTTTTAAGAAACCTTCAAAAGCAACTTTACCCTCTGTCGGGAATCCCATGTATGCAGACATGTTTCTGGCTGCGATAACACCATCTCTGATCGCATCAATTGCGATCGAAGGACCGGCCATATCGCCACCTGCATAGACGCCGGGCGCTCTGGTTTCTTTGTGTTCACCAATTTCTACTAAACCACGGGCATCTTTGATTTCATCTTTGAATTTCTCACCTAAGAAATCCAAATCCACTTTTTGTCCTGTTGCCAAAATAATAGAATCGGCTTCGAAAGTTTTGCTTTCACAAACGTCATAAACCGGGTTAAAGCGATTGTTTTCGTCAAATACAGAGACGCATTTGATCGCTTGGAGACCTTTTACAGAGCCATCTGCTGCGGTGACAACTTTGTTGAGACCCCAGCCGTTGAATATTTTAACCCCTTCTTCTTCTGCACGATGAATTTCTTCCGGAATTGCCGGCATTTCCTCACGTTCTTCGAGACAAATTAAGGTTACATCTTGTGCGCCCAGACGTACGGCGGTCAATGCGACGTCCATGGCTACGTTACCGCCACCACAAACTAAGACGCTCTTTCCGATTTGTCTGTCGATAAATGCTTTAACTTCTACTAAGAAGTTTAAGCCGAATTGAGTTAAGTTTTCTCCATCAATCCCTAATATAGGTTGTTTCCATGCACCTGTATTGAGGAACACTGAATCGCTGGCTTCTTTAATCTCATCGATGGTAATGTCTTTACCGACTTCCGTGTTGAGTTTAAATTCTACACCCATGTTTGCAATCGCTTTTACTAAGCTACGCACATAGTGTTTGGGCATACGGTATTCGGGAATCCCATACATGAGTACGCCACCGGCTTCTTCCATTTTATCGTAAATGGTTACCGTGTGACCTGCTTTGCGTAGGTTGTAGGCTGCTGATAAACCGGCAGGTCCACCACCGATGATCGCAGCTTTTTTACCGGTTTCTTTTTCCGGTGCTTTGTAGAATTTGTCTGCATTCTCTAAAATGTAGTCGCCTAATGTACGTTCCACGGAATGAATGCTGACAGCGTCTCCATAGAATTTTTGGTTACAAACATTTTGACAATTATGTGGGCAAATTCTGGCTGTAAGCATCGGCATCGGGTTTGCATTCAGGATGATTTCTGCTGCAGCATCCCAATCGCCTTCTCTAATTTTTTGCATATATCCCGGAATGTCTGTTCCAGCCGGACATTCTTGCGAACATAAAGATCCTGTCGCAACACCACCCATTACTGCATGGAAAGCATTTCTACCACGAATGGCATAACATTCTGCGCCGCCTTTTCTGGCACAATCGATTCTTCCACCTACAGAGTGTGGGTAACGGTAGTACCAACAACGTACGTCCTGACAGATATTACCGCCAATTGTTGCAGCGTGGCGTACGAGAGGTGAAGCAACACTTTTTGCTGCCTCGGCAACAGCTTTGATTTCTTTTCCGATTAGTTCAGATTCTTCTATTTTGCTCAGTTTTGTTAAGGCACCGATGGCAATGACATCGCCTTCATCCTTAATATAATCAGCATTTTCTATGCTTTTCAAATTGACTAAGGTATCTGGATAGTCTTCTAAAATCTGTTGTTTTAGAACTCCTATGAGATCGGTACCTCCGGCAATCGGGCATGCTGCCTCACAAGATTGTATGCTCTCTGTGGCGTCATAGAAGCTTTTTGCATCAATATGATTAAAATTCTTCATTTATATTACCTCCATTAAGCTTTCCCAAGGGCCTCAAGCACCTTGTCCGGAGTAACCGGATATTCGTTAAATTCTATTCCACCCAAAGCATTTTCGATCGCCATGATAACAGCTGCCGGACCGCTAGCACCGGTAATTTCACCGATCCCTACAGAACCGAAGGGGCTGTCCGTTGGGAATTTGGATTCCAAGATAACGGTATCTAAGTTTGGTAGTTCGTTAAATGTTCTCCATTTGTAATCGATCATATTGCCATTGAGGGTACGTCCCAAATGGGTATCTACGACATAACCTTCCAGATGACCGGTATCGATGCCCGCTGCACCCAAACCACCTTCCAATTGCATTTTTATTTCGAGAGGACTCATAATTTGTCCGGCATCAGTACCACTGACAATATCCGTCAATTTGACCAAGCCTGTTTCTAAGTCTACTTCTACTTCTATAAAGAGCATTACACATCCATTAGAGTTGAAGTGACCCATATGACATCCTTCTCCGGTTATTGAATAATAGAAGTGAATGACTTCGCTCCAATGTTTAGCGTTATCCGGATCGTCTTTACGGAATACCATTAAATCTTTCGTATCCAGTTCTTCCGGTTCACATTCAAACACTTTTGCAAATTCTTCAAACAATTTCTTTTTAGCTTCTATCGCTGCTGCACCGACTGCATGGTTAACGGTAATTGTCCCTCTAGATCCGGCTAAACCGAAGTCACCGGGGTTAATGATATTGTTAGAAGGCGTCAAGGTGACTCTTTCCATGGGCACGTTTAATATTTCAGCAGCTGTTTTTGCTGCCGCTAAGCGTTGTCCCATACCGGATTCGGAAGTTGGGCAGTGGACGATCACTTCATCGTTTTCTAATCTGACATATGCAAAGGTTTCATCGCAGGATGGGTCTCCACTACTGTGTACACTAAAACCGACGCCGTAAGCTTTGTTCCCCTCTACACGGCTAGGTGTTGTCCAACCTTTCCAACGATCATACCATCTGAATTTTTCTGCAGATGCTACAAATGCCGCATCGTAGTCGATACCGTCATTTCTGTATTTATTGCCATTTCTCCAATAATACCAGTCACCACCGCTACAGAAGTTTTTACGTAAAACTTCGTAGGGGTCAAGATCCAATTTTTTCATGGCTCTAGATGCAAGGTGCATAGCGCAGGATTTAAATTCTTGACCGCCAAAACCTTTACAGATCCCAACAGGGTATAAGTTGGTTACAACGACATGTCCGGTTACATCCCAGTGAGGTGTTTTATTAAAGGATAAGTTTAATTCTCCTAAACCTTCAGAGATTTGACCTTGAGTCAACTCTGCGGACATACCTGTATCCACGAGCCAATCCCCTTGAATAGCATTGATCAAACCGTCTTTGGTCATACCGATTTTTCCGATAAATTTATTACCTAAGCGACGTTCAAAAACGATCATTTGCTCTTCTTTGGTCATACTGTATTTAACCGGTTGGCCTGCCACTTTAGCAACAGCTGCTACAAAGAGGGAAATGTAGCCCATACCGTTTTTGTTCCCATAGCTTCCACCTACGTTGGGCACGTTGGCGAATACGTGGGCATCTATTGCAGCACCAAGAGGACGAGATAACATATTTGGAGATTGGGAGGATGCCCACACGGTTACGTGATCGTCGTCTTCCCATCTGGCAGCGATAAACGGTGTTTCCGGTGCTCCCGGGAAAGTTGCTTTATCGTAGGCGACTTTGCCTTCTACAACGACATCACTTTCTGCAAAACCTTTGTCACAGTCCCCTTCTTTGATGAAATAGAATGGAGGGCCACCATGTTCGAAATAACTTCCCGGAGGTAAGCAATTGTTTTGGTACTTGATCCCCATGTTTTCGATTTCGTACTCTTCACCGTAAATTTGATAAGCATCCGGTTTAATTGCATCCTCTACGTCAAAAATGGCCGGTAACAGTTTGTACTCCACTTTGATTAATTCTAAAGCTTCCTCAGCAATTTGAACGGTAGTGGCGCTAACTGCAGCAACGGCATCTCCAACATATCGAACGATTTTGTCGATGGGTAAACGGTGCGCTGGTTGCCCAGTTTTCCATTGTGGGGAGTTTTTGTATGTCATGATCGACTTAACGCCTGGAAGCGCTTCTGCTTCGGATGTATCTATGGAGATAACCTCTGCATGCGCATGCGGAGAACGTAAAACCTTTACATGCAATACGTTGGGAATTTTGATGTCGTCACAATAGAGCGCTTTACCGGTCACTATCCCTACGCCGTCCTGACGAACTACGGATTTACCAATATAGCGATAATCTTTCTTTTTGCGATAATCATCCATCATCGTTTTTCTCCTTTACAAAATCGACTTAACCGCTTCAATGACTTGATAGTGACTGATGCAGCGACAGAAGTTACCGGATAGGCCTTCTTTAATTTCTTCTTCCGTTGGGGTCGGGTTTTTGTCCAACACAGATTTAACCGCGATGATAATACCCGGTGTGCAGAACCCACATTGGAATGCATTATGATTGTTGAATGCTTCTTGAATTGGATCCAATTTTCCTGTTACAGGGTCCGCCAATCCTTCGATTGTAATGATCTCTTTGCCTTCACACTCTATAGATAATGTAATACAAGATGCGATCGCTTCCCCGTCCATCAACACTGCGCAACAGCCACAAGAGCCCTCCTCACAGGAACTCTTTGTACCGGTCAAACCGATTCTTTCGCGTAGTGTTTCTAACAATGTCTCCGATTCAGGAATTTGGCCCAAACGACGTCCTACTGTAAAATCATAGAATTCACCATTGATTTTCAGTGTTAACTCATTTTTCATTCAATGTATCCTCCTTCTTAATGATTTCAGCACACAATTTGATATAAATTTAACAATATTTGGGGTAAGTAACCGCCTCCCCTAAAACACTTACCCTATGATATTTTCATTTTATCTTGACATTCAGGTATTCTCTACATCGGTGTATACGTTTAAATTGGCTTTATTGTCTACATGTAGACATTTTTCAATGCTTACTATGCTATATATTTCTTGTTATTATCAAATGAATTTGTTAAAATTTAGATAAAGGTTTCAATTTAAGAAAGGGTGGTGTTATATGGCTCATCTTAGTTTTGTTTTTGAGAACGATTTGGCAAAATATCGCAGTATGTTTGAAGAGTACTCCTCACCACCATTTAAAGTGCAAAAAAATAAGGACTTGTGTAAACAATGCGTAACCAGCGGTTGGATGTATTATCTTTTGGACGGTATGGTAAAAGTTTATATCAGCAACTATGACGGAAGTGAACGCATCATTGACTTTATTAAAGGTAATACGCTCATTGGGATGGACTGCGTGCGACCGGGTTCTAAGTCGGTTGTCAGTATTTCCTGTATCACCGATGTTCATGTATTGGCATTTACCACAGATATTCTTAAAAAAATGTTGGCAGATAATTCTGAATTTGCATACGATTTGGTTCTCTATTACGGAAAAGTTCTTCGTCAGGTTGCATATTATTCCGGAATCCTAAGCATCAGCGATCTTACGACGCGATTGGCAAATTTTCTCTTTCATTTTACCGACATGCCCAGTTATCAACAAAACAATAAAATCACTTTGACCCAAGCAGAGATGGGGGCAGCCATCAACATCTCCAGAGCACAAGTTGCCAAAATTCTAAAGCAATTTCGTGAGGAAGGGTGTCTCATAACAGGACATCGTTATATAACCATTACCGATTTAGAAAAACTCAAAAAATATTGTCGTTTTTAATACTTTATACAACAACGGATAGTCCCCTGTCCATCCAATCGGAGCAAAAGTTGACATTATATTTCATCTGAATTTCTCGTATCGGTAAAGAAGTTTGGAATAATTTTCTATCTGCTATGAAGTTGCAAGATCTGCCCATTGTGCTGATACAAGATGGACCAAATCTTTTGGGTTTAGAATTACTTGGAAACCAACACGACCAGCACTGACAGCCATATTTTCAAGATCTCTAGCGCTTTGATCTATAAAAGTTGGAAAGTGTTTTTTCATTCCTATCGGTGAACACCCACCGTGAACATAACCGGTTATCGTTTTTAAATCTTTTTGTTGGATCATTTCGATTTTCTTTTCACCGGCAGCAATTGCTGCTTTTTTTAAGTTCAAGGTTTCATATACCGGAATAATAAATACAAAGTGCGTGTTTTGCCCTTTGCTAACTAAAGTTTTAAAAACAAGGTTCGGATCTAAACCGGTTTTATATGCAACCGAAACACCGTCCAGTTTCCCGTCGCTTGTGTCATAAGTACGAACTTCGTATGCCACCTTGTTTGTATCTAAAATTCGCATGGCATTTGTTTTTTTCATTTTTTGCACCTCAACTTTAATAGATTTAGTATTTTTCCCAAGGTGCTCAAAGTGCTTGGGCACTCTGATAACATTAAAATCCTATCGATCAAAAGCCAATATAAAGTCATACCGCGTAAAATAAGAAGCATCATTCAATTGGAGGCTTAAATGATATATCAATATACCATAAAGACTGATCGAAAAATAATGTTTTACAATATCGACGAATCTTTACATGAAGCTGTAATTAAAAGCGATGTCCAAAACGGAATTGCCGTTGTTTTTGTACCTCACACCACTGCAGGAATAACCATCAATGAAAACGGAGATCCAGATGTTTTAGAAGATTTATCCAATGCTGCAGAAACTTATTTTCCCAACTTGAGTTCTTTTAAACATTTTGAAGGAAATTCTACGGCCCATTTTAACTCAACGGTAACCGGGGCAAGCGAAACCATTATAATAGATAAAGGGGCGCCCATATTAGGACGTTGGCAATCTATATATTTTGCAGAATTTGATGGTCCAAGAACCAGACATTATTACATTAAAATTTTGGAGGGATAGAATGAACAAAATTGGTTTTATTGGTTGTGGCAATTTAGGAAAAACAATGGTAGAAGGTATTTATCATTCTAGGCTCTATACCGCTGATTGTATCTATGTAGCAGATCCTTATTCTAAAAATTTAAGTGAGCTCTATAATCTCTACAACATTCAGGTAACCCAAAATACGATGACGATACTCGAAGATTTAGATATTGTAGTTTTAGCAGTTAAACCCGAGACCATAGATAGTGTTATGTCTCAAATAAAAGATGCTCTCAAACCAGATGCCATCGTCATTTCTGTCGCTGCCGGCGTAACGCTGTCGCATTTATCCTTTAAATTGGGAGAAAATAGAAAATTGGTTCGCACGATGCCCAATACACCCGCCTTGGTTGGAGAAGCTATGACGGCTGTTACTTTTAATGAATGGGTAACTGAAGATGAAAAAGAACAAATCATCGATATTTTTTCCTGTTTTGGAAAAGCTGAAATCGTTGAAGAAAAATCTTTAGATGCTGTAACAGCTCTAAGTGGATCGGGACCAGCATACATCTATTTGGTTATAGAAGCAATGGCGGACGGTGGCGTTTTAGAAGGTCTGGAAAGAGACGTTGCAACCAAATTGGCAGCACAAACCGTGTTGGGCGCCGCTAAAATGGTTTTGGACTCGGGAATGCACATAGGTGAGCTGAAAGATATGTTGAGCACACCTGGAGGTACCACGATAGAAGGACTCGCCGTGCTTGAAGCAAAAGGCGTTCGTTCCGCATTTATAGAAGCAGAAAGAAAAGCAGCTGAAAAATCCAGAAAATTATTGTAAGCCTTTAAGTTTTATAAAATCTTTTTTAGAACTGATCTTCAACAGCATTGTCAATTGTCAAAGCTACAAAAGATTCGCTGTTAAAATTAAATACACCATAAAAAAACAGAGATGTGCCGATATCGCAAATCTCTGTTCTTTTTTTATGTAAAGATTAATTCTTTATTATTTTTTTAAATAAGCATAGTAATAAGCTGCAGGAACAATCACTGCGCCACCAATCATATTACCAATGGTTACAGG
>LSQX01145156.1_pt1 | contig 45627 bp, 41 predicted proteins | sample 654561 | NCBI WGS metagenome assembly LSQX01 (sample SAMN04489861, study PRJNA283612) | anaerobic digester metagenome | isolation source: 4 biogas reactors fed with cattle manure at either 37C or 55C with and... | place: Denmark: Kongens Lyngby | collected 2014 | reverse complement strand
GCTCCTCCAGCCTTACGAGAGTCATAGGCAAAGTATGCTTGAGAATATAAATCTGTGTGATCACCAATAATCTTGATTGATGATTTATTAGCTGAAACAGTTCCGTCTGAACCTAAACCAAAGAAGATAGCTCCAGAAGAAGTTCTCTTGACTTCAAAGTTTTCATCAGCTTTAAGTGATTTATGAGTAACGTCATCAATAATACTAATTGTAAAGCCATCAAATGGATTTTCAGCATTTAAGTGATCATAAACAGCTTTTAATTCATTTGGTTGAGTGTCTTTACTTGATAATCCATAACGTCCACCAATAATTAATTCGATATCATTATGATTTGATAAAGCGTGATGTACATCTAAGTATAGAGGCTCACTAGCACCTTGTTCTTTAGTTCTATCTAAGACAGCAATCTTCTTAACAGATGCAGGGACAACTGCTTTAATATGTTCAATTGAGAATGGACGATATAAGTGAACTTTAATAAGACCAACTTTTTCGCCATTTTCATTCATTGCATCAACAACTTCTTCAATTGCTTGAGTCACAGAACCCATCGCAACTAAGACTCTGTCAGCTTCAGGATGTCCATAATACACAAATGGTGCATAATGACGACCTGTTAGTTTTGAAATTTCTTTCATATAATCATCAACAACTGTGATGACATTTGCTGCATGTAAGTTCGCAGCTTCTTGACCTTGGAATGAAATATCATCATTTTCTGCACCACCACGAGTCACAGGATTTGTGTGTGGGTTAAGTGCCGATGCTCTGAATTTTTCCAAAGCTTCTTGATCAATTAAGCCTTTAAGTGCTTCAAGATCAATTTCTTCAACTTTTTGAATTTCGTGAGAAGTTCTAAATCCATCAAAGAAGTGAATGAATGGATAAGACGCTTTAATAGCAGATAAGTGTGCAACACCTGCTAAATCCATTGATTCTTGTACTGAGTGAGATGAAATCATCGCCACTCCAGTAGGACGTGCTGCATAGATATCGTTATGATCACCAAAGATTGAAAGTGAACGGTTTGCGATACTTCTAGCTGCAATATGTAAGACTCCAGGTAATAGCTCTCCAACCCATTTATATAAGTTAGGAAGCATTAATAATAATCCCTGAGACGCTGTGAAAGATGTCGATAATGTTCCTGCCTGTAAAGCACCGTGAACAGCTGCTGCTGCTCCACCTTCAGACTGCATTTCAACAACTTTGACTTCATTACCCCAAAGATTTTTACGCCCTTGAGACGACCATGCATCGATTAATTCACCCATTGTTGAGGATGGAGTAATCGGATAAATGGCTGAAAACTCAGTGAACGCATACGAAACATGCGATGCAGCTGTATTTCCATCAATTGTCATGTAATTCTTGTTATTAGACATTCAATTGTTCCTCCTATTTAACTAACCTCTTTTATTATAGTACACATAAGACCTAAAATCTAGATGATTTTCACAAAAAGTTACACAAAGTTAACTGTAAGAACAGTAATTGAACATTCTTTCGAATTAGGATAAACTAGATTTATGAAAAAGCTAACAATAAATATGTTGCACATGACATCACAGCCTTCTGGTCAAGGTGTCGCATCCGCAACCAAGGAGCAGATTAATCTGCTGAAAGAAATGACCCAAGAAGTGTTTGTCATTACTGAGAACTCAAAAAAAGACGGAGATATTAATCACTTTCACCAAATTGATCCATTTATGTATTTAAGAATCAAAAACAGTAACACCATTTCAGTTATGCATGTACACTTCTTACCAGAAACACTTCAAGGTAGTATTAAATTCCCAAAACCGATTATGGATATTTTTAAAATGTATTTTTTAGATTTCTATAAATCAGCAGACTATCTCGTTGTTGTTAATCCAATTTTTATTGAGCCATTAACAACTTTCGGTATAACACCAGATCGAATCAAGTACATTCCTAACTATGTCTCAAAGGATGATTTTTATATTCTTCCTGACGAAGAGATTATTAAAACAAAAGAACAATTTGATTTAGATTTAGATAAATTCACAGTAATCGGTGTCGGTCAAGTTCAAACCCGCAAAGGTGTTCTAGATTTTGTTGAAGTCGCCAAGAGATGTCCAGATATTCAATTTGTTTGGGCTGGAGGTTTTTCTTTTGGAGCCATTACTGATGGGTATAAAGAACTTAAAGATGTTGTTGAAAACCCACCAAGCAATGTTACCTTCACTAATATTATTCCTCGTGAACAAATGAATCATATGTTTAACATAGCTGATTGTTTATTTATGCCATCATATAATGAATTATTCCCAATGGCAATTCTTGAAGCAAGTAATGTGGAAGTACCACTATTGCTTAGAAATTTAGATTTATATGAAGACATACTATTTAATAAGTATTTTAAAGGCAATGATAATGACCAGTTTGTGGAAGCGTTACAAGAACTATCAAAAAAGACAGACATGTATCAAAAAGCCAAAGAATATTCTAAAGATATTAGTGACTACTATTCTAAAGAAAATGTAAGTGCACAATGGGTTGAGTTCTATCAATCGATTTATAAAACACATAGTGAATCACATAAAATCACTATAAGTGGAGAAACATTTGATCTGATTAAGAATAAAGAAGTTTCTGCTATTATCGAAAGTAGTATTCTAGACCCCTTCCCACTAAAAGATGTTACTCAAGGTGATCGATTGATTTTAAGTAAAGGAATTATCCCTTCGAAGGATAAGATTATCGCGTCAGCAAAAAATGTTGTTGTTCATAATAAAACTGAGAAAGATAATGGTATTGAAATCATTAATGAATATCAACAAGAACTTGGAATTGATGAAAGCGAAATTAAAAAGCATGCCACAAAAGCATACTTTAGTATTATTGAATTGGATAATATAAGAATCTACGAGGATTCAGTCATGAGTGACTAAACTTCAACATTAACCCATTTCCCTGAATTATACCTAAGCAGTGATGCACCCCATCGAATAAGTTGGTCAATAAAGGTGCCAACCCAGGCCCCTAAGATTCCAAAACCTAAGTTATAGGCAAATAATTGTGTTAAACCGGGTCTAACAAGCATAATCGAAACCATTGATAATCCTGCTACAAAGCGGACATCTCCGGCCCCTCTTAAGGAACCTATGGTTATGACTTGTGACATTTGGAAATAAAGCATTGCTGCTAAGATAATAAATAATTCAGATGTGATTCTAACAATTTCTGGATCATCACTGTATAAAGAAATGAATTGATATCTAAGAACAAACGTTATTAAAGCTAAAATAATAGCAAAAACTCTGCCGATATGTTGAACTGACTTGCCATATAATTTAGCTAGGTCAGTTCTTTTTTGTCCAAGTGAACGACCCACTAATGCAGTTGATGCAATAGCTAGACCATTTCCTACTGAAAAAGATAAATGCATAATATTCATAGTAATTTGGTGTGAACTGGATGCCAATGTCCCTAATAAGAAAACCTGTTTCGCAAATGTAAAGAAACCAATCCTTAAGAATACTTGTTCAATAATTGATGGCCATCCAATGTTTAATATTTGTCTTACATTGTCTTTTTGAATAGTCCATTTCTCTTTTAAATCTAAAAACAAGAAATCACTACGATGTATCACTGAATAAACAGCAAGTACAAGGGCAGCGATATTTCCAATTGCAGTTGCGACTGCTGCTCCCATTATGCCCCATCTTGGGAAAATCCATATTCCATTAATTAATAAGTAGTTAAATACAATGTTTACAAGATTGGCTGTTAAATTAGTTACCATTGAGATCTTCGTGTTACCTACCCCTCTTTGAGCAGCCGTAATCGTTAATGATAAAGAATAAAAGAAGTTACCTATACATATGATTTTAAAATAAATAATTGAGTCAGCAATATAATCAGCGTTTGCTCCAGCAAACTCTAATAATGGCTCAGCAAAGGTAAAACCTAATAGATTTAATCCTAAAGCTAAACCAAAGCACAGTAATATCGCATTGCGAAGTATTTGATTGGCTCCTTCTTTATTGTCTTGACCTTTTCGTCGAGAAACAATAACTGTGACCGCCATATTAAGTGCCATAATAGGTGCCAACATTAACATTCTAGGTTGATTCACAATACCAACCGCAGAGATTGCGAATGCCCCAAGCGTGGCTACCATAATCGTGTCGACACTCGATATTAAAGCAATAAAAAGAGCTTCAAAAATTGATGGCCAAGCAACTTTTGTTACATTGTCGACAATTTCTTTGTCTGTTAGATCAATTTTTGTGTCTAATTTCTTTCTATAATTTGAAGCTGATAAAAACTTTATAAAACTTTCCATTCATTCATCACCTTGAATCATTCTACTTTAAAATAAATTAATGTAAAGCTTTCTCTTTTAAAACAATCATATCACTGATTGGTGAATTCTCTAATCGATAAATATACATGAGCGTTTCATAGTAAGAACCAGGTGTAATCAAACCCTGTATATCAAATAACTTAATTTGAGAGCTATTTAAAAGATAAAAAGCCATAAGTACACAGTTTACTTTAAGTAAATTGTATGTTTTGAAAATTGAACTTTCTTCAAATTTATAAAACGAAATATTCTCTTGTCCTATATTCTGAAGTAGCATTGTTAAATAATCTTTCTCTAAATCAAGTGGCCAATCAAGATGTATACTCTGATTTAATAGTTTCTCAATTTGTGTCTCAAGCTTTTGCCTCTCATCTTGAGTTAAGTGATAAACAAATTTGATAATCGATTTGTTTTCACCCATTAATGAAGTTTCAATAAACTTTTCTTCATCAGATTTAATTAGAACCCCATCTCCCCATAAAAAAGATTTATGTCGATGAAATGGATCATGAGCTCCATAAGAATAAATAGTTTTCTCATAACCAATATCAACATGCCCTACTTTGTCTTGTAATCTTTGACCTAAGTAAACATAGATATTCACTGTTTTGTCACTCTTTGAATAATCACTTACTTCACTGGCATCAATGCGCCCTTCATCTAAATATCGTACAAATTGAGAAGGAAGTATCACACTTATAAAGCTAGGTAGCTTAATCATTTTATCTCTAAAGGCTAAGAGAATGAGCTCAATGCCATAATAAATAAGATACATAGAAAAGCTAAGGACAAAAAAGCTTGACCACAGATGATTAAAGATAATAAGAGTGACACTAATGATAAGATTTAAAACAAATAAAAAAATATCACTAATACGATAGTATTGATTCACTTTATAATAAAAATAAATGTTTAATAGCTTTATTATTGTGTTTATGATGGACCAGAATACTAAAAATAAACCAATTGTTGAAAATATAAAATCATCATTTCTTAGAAATACAGTTGCTAGGACTAAAAATAAGATTAATTTTATGATATGAGTTATTTGGTTCCCCAAATCAATTCGTAAGATAAATTGACTTAAATGATACAACGAAATAGCACCAAAAAGAATGGCTAATGGAACTGTCAGAATATTCTGATTGATTAAAAAAGCTACACCAAACACAACCAACACAATACCAATTAGTATCTTGAGATAGTTTGAAACAACTATTTTATTAACTTTATATTGCTGCATCATTTTTTAATTGACGATACAACTGAACGATCGCAATTAAGAAAACTACAAAATAGATGATAATAAAGGGAAACTGAATAGTGTGACTAACAAAATATAATCCCAAAAACAAAGCAAAATAAATAATCTTTGGCTCGTATTCTTTTAATATTTTATTTAATTCATTTGAAGTTGTCGGTTGAGTTGGATTAGTTGTAAGATTTTTTGAAAATCTAAATTGACAATAAACATGTAATCCAAAACCCACAACAATGATAATTCCTTTTACGACCATATTAGTGACATCATTTGTAAAGTTAATTGAAACAACAAAAAACATCGTTAAGTATAGTAAAAGTGTTAAAAATCCAGCTGATCTACGATACATTTGCTTGTTAATATTAAGTTTTTGGCCCTCGACTTCCTCAAGGGAAAATTTAGAAAAATAGTTTGACATAAATCAATTATACACCAAATCAGACTTTCTGATATAATCTAAGACATGGATTATAAAACATTTACAGAACCTTTAATTAATTGGTACCTTAAAAATCATAGACCACTTGTTTTCAGAGAAACATCTGATCCTTATCATATTTGGGTATCAGAAATCATGGCTCAACAAACCCAAATAGCGACAATGTTGCCCTATTATGAAAACTGGATACAAAGATGGCCAAGTATTAATAAACTAGCAGAGGCTGATATTAATGATGTTTTAAAGGCATGGGAAGGCTTAGGTTATTATTCAAGAGCTCGTAATTTGCACAAAAGTGCTCAACTCTTAGTTGAAGAAAATAGTGCTCAGTTTCCAAGTTCAGTTGATGACATGATTAAACTTCCAGGGATTGGTGATTATACTGCCAATGCGATTGCATCAATTGCGTATAAACAAAAAGCGATTGCTATTGATGGAAATGTAATACGAGTTATGTCTCGTGTTTTAGCTTCTGAAAAAGATTATTTAAAAGTTAAGAATAAAAACGAATTAAAAGTGATTCTTTTAAATTTACTAGAGGATGCCAATCCTTCATACTTTACTCAAGCACTGATGGAGCTGGGTGCTTTAATCTGCCTTCCAACTAGTCCTAAATGCGATGAATGTCCTCTTAATCAATCTTGTCTCGCTTTTAAGACTAATACTCAAGATAACTATCCACTTAAGAAAGTTAAAAAGAAGAATCCAGTCCTTCATTATGATACATTTGTCATTATTAAAGATAAACAGATTTTAATGTCCAAAGATGATTCAGATGGTTTAATGAAAGGGTTAATACGCTTGCCTCAACAACCAAGTAAATTAAAACTGATCCCAATCATGACTTCAAAACATATCTTTTCACATAAAACATGGCTTATAAATGTTTATGATGATGTCTCATTTCTAAAAGAAAACCCACTGTATGAGTGGGTCAGTTTAGAATCTTTAAATAATTATTCAATTATTACTGCACATCGCGTAATCCTAACATCCTTAGGCCATTTAAAATAACAAGTATTGTTGAACCTTCATGAAAGACAACAGCCAAAGGTAATTGAACAATTTGAAGAACATTGGCCAAGATTAATAATGAAATAACAGCTAAGGAGAAGACAACATTTTGCATCGCAATTCGTTGTCCTTTTTTTGATAAATTAAGTAGGTGCTGAAGATTGTTTAAGTTATCATTCATAAAAACAACATCTGCAGTCTCTAGGGTTACATCAGTTCCGCCACCCATCGCAATCCCGACATCTGCAGTGGCTAATGCTGGTGAGTCATTGATTCCATCACCAATCATTGCAACAACCTTCCCTGTTTCTCTTAATTCTTTCACTTTACTGACCTTCTCTTCAGGATATAATTCACCATAAGCCTTATCAATACCTGCCAATTTAGCAATGGCATTGGCTGTGTATTGATTATCACCACTCAACATATGAATTTCAATATTGTTTGTATTTAAGTATTGAATAGTTTCATCAACTTGATCCCGCATAGTATCCATTAAACTTACAAAACCAATTAGGATCGAGTCCCTATAAATAGCAACAGTTGTATAACCATTTTCCGTGATTAGTTGTTGTTCTCTACATAAATCACATTCTTTTTGGTCATAGAATCGACCTATTTGCCATAAATGATTATCATGCTCAACTGAAACACCTTGTCCAGGAACTTCTGTTGTTTCGATTGTTTCTAAATTGTTTACAACAATGTCCTTTAAATGATTAGTAATGGCCACAGCTAAAGGATGCGTAGATTGTTTTTCAGCCGCATACAAAATCTCTTTCACATATTCTTCATCAATATTATCCTCAAGCACAATCTGTATGACTTGGGGTGTCCCTTTAGTAATAGTGCCTGTTTTATCCATAACAATTGTATCCACTTTACTTAAGGTTTCAATATGAGTTGCGCCTTTTATTAATATACCATGTCGTGCTGCATTGGACATTGTCGCTAACATTGTCGGAGAAATGGATGCCACTAACGCACAAGGACTTGCGACTACTAGTAAAACAATTCCTCGATAAAAGGATGTTTGCCAGTCCCATATATTTAATAATGCTGGAATAATCATCATTGCGATTGACATGAATAAAACAAGGTATACATATTTTTCTTCAAAATTTTCAATCCAAGATTGAGTTGGCGTTTTTTCACCCTGAGCTGTTTCAACAAACTTAACTATTTTTTGAACCATAGATTCAGAAGGATTCTTTTTAACAGTTACATAAATCGTTGATTCCTCATTAATCGAACCAGATAAAACTTCATCGCCTACCGTTTTATTTACCGGTACAAATTCACCAGTTAATGCTGCTTGATTTAATGCAGTCGAGCCATGACTAATAACACCATCTGCTGGGATAACTGCTCCAACCTTAACAACGACTGTCTCATTGAGCTGTAAATCACTGGCTGATATTTCTATCTCTTGATTATTTCTCAAAACTATTGCTGTTTGAGGGGCTAGATTTAATAATGACTTCAATTCTTTTTCAGATTTAGCCATTGAATATTCTTCCAGAACACCCGAAACGCCGAATATTAAAATTAAAATTGCTCCTTCTTGATAATTCTGAATAGCAAAAGCACCTAAGGCTGATAAAAGCATTAGTATTTCTACATTAAGTGATTTATTTTTAATTGTATCAGATATACCTTCAACTGCTTTAGCTCGCCCTCCTATTAAAAAAGCTAAAGCCCAAAGAGTTATTGTTATTGATGTGTCTTTGTTACTGCTCATGATCCAAGCAAATACAATAAAAACAAATGAAATAAGCATACTGATTAAATTGAGTTTTAGTTTTCTGTCCATAAAATATCTCCTATAATGATAATGATTATCATTTTCATTATTTTATAACATAATTAAGATAAATTCAATACCTAAAATAAATAAGAACTCAATTTCTTAAGTTCTTATTACATACTATAATAAGCAGCGACTCCACCAAAGACTCTAAATGCGAGACTAAACAAGCCATTTATACTAAATAAGCTTCTTACATAACTCATAAAATATGGAATAACAGAAAAATTATACATAAATGATGGCATAAATACATCACTCACTATAATAGACAGTATATAGACAGCCACAGCCAAGTATTTAAACTCTTTACCAATTCCATGACTAACATATTGTAATGCTTGTCCTACCGCATATCCAACTATCACATAGATAATGCTAAAGGTAATTGGCAACATAGCTTCAGCAAAATAATGGATTACTCCAATAACTATAGCAATAGGTATTCCAAATAATAAAGCTCTTTGAAAACGTTGTTGATTATTCATAGGTCCTGGTTTAAATATATTCATGCTTACACCTCAATGGAAAAATTATATCATACTTAGCTACTTAAGCAGAAAAAAAGGAACCCGAAGGTTCCGATTAACTTTAATTAGACAAGTTTTTTAAATTCGTCGTAAACAAATTGTACTTGAGGACCAACAACAACTTGAACATTGTTTTTAGAAGGTCTAATAATTCCAGAAACACGAGATTTCTTAATTTCGTTTTCATTAACAAGTAAATTGTCTTTTACATCAATACGTAAGCGAGTGATGCAGTGTTCAACGTGATCAATATTGTCTTTACCGCCAAGACCAGCAAGAATTTGTTGAGCCATGGCTGTAAAGTCTGTTGAAGCAGCGTCTAATACTTCGCCTTCATTTTCATCTACATCATCTTCACGTCCAGGAGTCTTCATATTAAATTTAGTGATGAAGAAGCGGAACACAAAGTAGTAAATTGCGAAGAATACGAGTCCTAATGGGATTAACATCAGAATGTTAGTCGCAACAGGGATATTGAAACTTAAGAAATAGTCAATAAATCCTGCTGAGAATCCAAATCCAGCAATCCATTGGAATGTTGCAGCAATAAATACTGACACACCTGTTAACACAGCGTGCAATAGGTAAAGGACTGGTGATAAGAACATGAATGAGAATTCAAGAGGCTCTGTAACACCTGTTAAGAATGAAGCGAAAGCTCCAGCCATTAGTAATGATCCAGCAACCTTTTTCTTTTCAGGTTTAGCTGTGTGGTACATTGCTAGTGCAGCACCAGGAAGACCAAACATCATAATTGGGAAATATCCAGCTTGGTACATACCAGTTGTAACACCTGGTAAAGTAGAAACAGTTCCACTCCAGAAGTTACCAATGTCGTTAATTCCAAATCCATCAAACCAGAATACTGAGTTTAATGCGTGGTGTAATCCAGTTGGAATTAATAAACGGTTAAAGAATGCATAAATACCAGCTCCTAATGGACCCATTTCAGCAATGGAAGTACCGAAAGTAACTAGTGCTCCGTAAATTACTGGCCAAATAAAGTATAGGACACCTGATACGGCAAGCATTACGATTGAAGTTAGGATTGGACCCAAACGACGTCCACTAAAGAAAGCAAGAGCGTCTGGAAGCTTCTTATCAGAAGCCCAGTTGTAACAAGCGGCCCCGACAATCCCCGATAAAATCCCGGTAAATGCGTTACTAATTCTCCCAAAACCTTCTGTAGCTAATACTTCACCGCCACCACGAAGTTGTCCAACAACTCCTTCTGATAGTAAAGTAGTAACAACTAACATAGCAACTAGCCCAGAAAGAGCTGCGCCACCACTACCATCTTTAGATAATCCATAAGCTACCCCTACAGCAAAGATGATTGGAAGGTTGTCGATAACTGCGCCACCAGCTTTGATTAAGAATGCAGCTACTGGACTATTATCTCCCCAACCTGTTGGGTCAATCCAATAACCTATTCCTAACAAAATAGCAGCAACAGGTAATACAGCAACTGGATTCATTAAAGCACGACCCAGTCTTTGTAATTGTTTCATCATATTTTTTCTCTCCTCCTATGATGTTCTGAAATCTTTTGTTTTTATATTACTTCCCAAATAATATAAAAACCTGATTTATGTGAAATCAATTTTCACTAAACACACAATATCACATTTTTATTTTCTAAACAACTATTAACCTCCCTTTACTTAAGTAAAGATACCATTTTACGGTATTTTACTGGTAAATTAATGGGTAATATTAACTAAACTTTTAAATATGTTTACTCAATACTCAGCTTATCGCTATCCTTCTGTACTAAATTAACTTTATGATTTTTATTCAACAGCAACACAAAAAAAGTCTCAAACGAATCTATCGGATAAGAGACTAGTCACAAATTACATTCAAAATCATCATTTATATGTCTTCTCTTGTATCGTAAATAGTGCTTACATTTTGTATTAATAAATTGTAAAGTTTCTTCATGTCATCAGAATCAAGAGCAGAGCCTTTTAGAGTTATATCTGACTGAGTTAATCGATTAAAGGAATTAAAATCAATTAAGTCTATTTTATTAAAGTATGAGACTGTTACTTTAGAGTCTAAATCAAAATCCTTTAAAATACTTTGAACCGTCTCAATTTGTTGTTCCATCTGAGGGTTACTGGCATCAATCACATGAATCAGAATATCAGCCTGTCTAACTTCTTCTAGGGTTGATTCAAAAGCAGCCACTAAATGAGTTGGTAAATCAGAAACAAAACCAACTGTGTCACTTATTAGAAATGGTGAGTCTTGATGATTTACACGTCTTGTAAATGGTTGTAAGCTCGCAAAGACCATGTCTTTTGTTTCAACCTTTAAAGTTGAGCGAGATATCTGTAGCATCGCATTCAATATCGATGATTTACCAGCATTGGTATACCCCAATAGACACACTAAAGGGATTTGGGACTGTCTTCGTTTCAGCCTTGTTTGAAGACGATGTTTCTTAAGTGATTTAAGTTTCTTTTTATATGATGCAATTTCTCGCTGAATATGACGACGATCACTTTCAAGTTTAGTTTCACCTGGGCCTCTTGTTCCTATCCCACCGCCTAATCGTGATAGATATGGACTACGATTGACTAATCTTGATAAGCGATACTCATGTTGGGCTAGTGAGACTTGAAGCTTCCCTTCACTAGTGATTGCCCTACTGGCGAAGATATCTAGAATTAACATTGTCCGATCGATGACTTTTATATTTAATGCTTCTTCCAAATTTTTTAAATGGCTCCCTGTTAATTCCATGTTAAATAGCACAGACTCAGCTTTTGTTTCTTCAATACGTTCGATTAGTTCTTCAATTTTGCCCTGTCCAATGACAAAAGCGCGTTGATAAGCATCGCGTTTCTGACTTATTACTGAGACAACTTCGCCATTAGCTGCTTCAACTAATTCTGTTGTTTCTTCTAACTTTCTTTCAAAGTCTTTATCATATGGAAAGATATCAACTCCTACTAAAATGACTTTTTCTCTAATATTAAACCTCTTTCTCAAATGGATACTGTAGGTCAATCTGCCTGCGTACCTCATCCATAATATTTAATACTCGTAATGATTCGCTATGCGTCATGGATTTAACTTTTAACTGATCATTTTCAATCGCATCCACTGTTTCATAGACTTCATATTCATACCCTGTAATATAATCGAAATTAATCTCTTCTAATACTTCATGTCCACTGTCCTTAACAATTGCTTTTTCCACTTTAGGAATGCCGTGCAGTTCAATTAAGCCATTTTCATACGATAAAGTACTAATATCACTCATGATAGATCCAATCGAGGACTGTAAGGTTGCTAGCATGCCATCAGTAAATTCTAATAAAATAACAACACTTTGGTCAACTCCTAACTCAGTATCTTTTGAGAGTGCTTTGATAGAGGTGACCTGTGTATCATTAAACATACAAGCCACTGTTATTGGATAGATTCCTACATCAAGTAAAGATCCTCCGGCTAGATTTGGATTGACCATCCTATCCACATCTTGTTTTTGAATGCCTAGAGATGCATGAACATTTAACAGTTTGCCAAGATTATGCTTAATCGGAAGTTCTTTGACAGTTTTTACAAATGGCATATAGCGAGGCCACGTTGCATCCACTAATAATGTTTCATTTTCATGTGCAATTATTAAAAGTTCTTCTAATTCTTTGGCATTAACACAAATTGGTTTTTCGCATAAGACTGAAATCTTGTTTTCCAAGAAATATTTACTCTGCGGAAAATGCGCAGTATGAGGTGTGCCGATATAGGCTAAATCTGTTTGATTGTCGTAAACAACATCTTCTAAGGATGTAAAGACTTTTTCTATCTTGTATTTTTGAGCAAACTCAGCACCTGTTTCTGCTTTTCGACTTACAACGCCGTATAAAATAATATCATCTGGTAACTGATTGATTGTTATGGCCATTTCCTTACTAATTTCGCCTGTCCCAATAAGTGTTACCCTAATCATTTAGATGGGGTAATTTCTATCCAGTACCCATCTGGATCCTCTATAAAATATAATCCCATTTTTGGATTTTCATAACAAATAACACCTAGGTCTTTATGAAACTTGTAGGCTGCAGGATAGTCATCAACCTCAAAGCATAAATGCGTTTCATTTTCTCCTAATTCATAGGGAGAATCAACATGATCATTTAAATATGTTAACTCTATTTCGAAATCACCGACTTCATCTTTTAAAAACGTAATTGTGAAATCATCGTAAATACCCTGTTTCTTGACACTCATATTGAGTGCTTTTTCATAAAAATCAATTGACCTCTGTAAATCTTGGACATTGATATTCATGTGAACCATTTTAAACTTCATATTATCCTTCTTTCTTTTTTGTTTTGGTATAAAACTGGATAATGATAAAAACAATATAGATTACACTTATTATTATATATTCAATGACTGAAAAAGTATTGTATAGTGAATATTCAAATAAAAGTTGATGAACAATAAAAGTTAGCCCGATAAAATTGATGATGTTTTTTCGAGAATATACTGAATACAAAAGAATAAAGCCAGTTAAAATGGCTAAACTTGAAAGTAAATTATTAAACCAATTTTTACTAACTAGAAAATACATTAAACCATTATAAGTAATCAGGATAAATGGAATACTAAGTTTCAATGATCCGACAGCCTTAATTCGATCTAATCCTAATTTTACTCGAGGCAGTGACCAAGATGAGATCATTAATAATATAATATAATTGAGTGATAATAATAACGTTAGATATGACAAACCTTCATGTCTATTTTGTAATGATAAACTAAACAAAAAGTAGAAGAGTGAAAATCTAAGCCCTATTGTTATTGATTCCATTTTAACTTGTGACCCATACCACAAGAGAACAGTAAAACTATGGAATAGTAAAACAATCCACTGCCATAGTTTAATTTCGACAATATAATTAACTAACAGTAAAAGACCAATGACGAGTGCCCAAGCAATAGTTCTTTTTAGCCAGTTATATTCTTTTAAGACTCTTTTACCCTTATTAAAAAACATTAGACATCCTTCATAGTTAGTGAAATACGTTTCTTTTGGACATCCACTTCTAAGACTCTTACTTTCACGACTTGTCCGACTTGAACAACTTGCGTTGGATCTGAGATAAAGCGATTAGCTAATTGTGAGATATGAACTAAGCCATCTTGATGAACACCTAAATCAACAAAGGCACCAAAGGCTGTCACATTTCGTATGACACCTGTTAAAACTTGATTTGGCTTTAAATCTTCTATACTCATTACTTCACGGATTAAAACTGGCGACGGGAAATCATCTCTAATGTCTCGTGCTGGGGTTGAAATCGCATCAACTATATCGGTTAATGTTTCATAACCCACCTCATGAGTTTTTCCAAACTCTAATAAGTCTTTTTCGTTTACTTTATTTGGGTGATTAAATTTGAGGTTAAAGCTTTTAATCAGTGTTTTGGCTATCTTATAAGACTCTGGATGAACAAAGGTATTATCTAATTGTTCTTTAGGATTTTCAATACGCAAGAAACCAGCACATTGTTCAAATGCTTTTGCGCCTAATTGTTTAACTTTTTTAAGCTCATTTCGGCTTATAAACTGACCATTCTGTTCTCTATAATTGACGATATTACTAGCAATTGTTTTGTTGACTCCTGAAACATATGACAGTAATGATGGTGATGCAGTATTTAATGACACACCTATTTGGTTAACGACAGATTCAACGACACCCCCTAATAAAGTATCGAGTCGCTTTTGATTCATATCATGTTGATATTGCCCGACCCCGATTGATTTTGGATCAATTTTGACTAATTCAGCCAATGGATCTTGAACACGTCTGGCTAATGACACAGCACTTCTTAAATTTAATTCTAATTGAGGAAGTTCTATGCTTGAGATTGGAGAAGCGGAGTAAACAGACGCTCCTGATTCATCAACCATTAAATATGGAACATCTAGCTTATTTTCCTTTAGAACATCATTTAAGAATAGCTCAGTTTCGCGGCTTGCGGTTCCATTTCCTAAGACTATTAATTCAACATTTTGTTCTTTGATGACTCTTATAACAGTATCTTTTGCTGTTTGTAATCGATTCTCAAATAAGATTGGAAAAATTAATCCTGCATCTAATACTTTTCCTGACTCATCAACAATCGCCCATTTACAACCATTTCGATACCCTGGATCTAGGGCTAAAACGACCTTTGTTTTCATTGGAGGTACTAATAAAGCATTTCTTAAATTAACTGAGAATAAATTGAGTGCTTCTTCATGGGCTTTAAGAGTTAAATCGTTTCTAAGTTCATTTTCAATTGAAGGTCTAATTAAACGTTTAAATGCATCATCAATAACTTCCATTAATAATTTATCAGCGAGTGATTCTTGTTTATTACATTTAAAATATGAGACTAAATGACGTTCCCATAAATGGTCGTCAAGTTCAATTGAGACTCTTAAAACATCTTGTGCTTCACCTCTGTTGATGGCTAAAACTCTGTGATTAGCCATCTTATTATATGGTTCACTATAGTTGTAATAGTGTCTAAAGACAGTGTCTTCTTCAACTTTTGAAACAGTCTTAATTAATCCATGTTTACTGTATTCACGTTTTAGAGCATTTCGAATGTCAGCATTATCTGAGACTTCTTGGGCTAATATATCTTTTGCTCCTAAAAAGACATCTTCGATTGTTTCTAGTTTTTTTAGATTTTCAATTTCAGGTTGGTTCTCAAAATACTCTTTGGCTGATTGATTAATATCACTATCACTTGCCTTGTCTTTAATCATATCAGCTAAAAACTGTAGACCTCGCTTGATGGCGACCCCGGCTCGGGTTTGGCGTTTTGGTCGATATGGACGATATAAATCTTCTAATTCGCTTAAGGTTGTCGCTTTATTAATCTTTTCTTCTAGTTCTGAATCACTAATTTCTAAATCGTTTAATGTATTAAAAATAGTAATACGTCGCTCTTGGACATTTACTTTTTGTTTGTAGTCATCTTCAATTTTTCGTAATTGTTCATCATCCATTGAACCAATTTGTTCCTTACGATAACGAGCAATAAATGGTATTGTATTTCCTTCCTGTAGTAAATCTAAAAAGTTATTAATATGTTTTGCGCTTAGTGATAAATCACTCGCAATGTCTAATGCATAGTCCGGTGTTTTTTTCTCTATAATTTTCATGAGTTTATTATACAAGGTTTTTAATAAAGAATCTTTCTTTTGTTTTAAGAAGTCCTTAAGAATTTCTTCATAATTAAAACTTAGAATTTAAACGAAGGAGATAAGAACATGACTATTCTAAAAGTAAATGATGTTACTAAAACATATAAAACAAAATTCACTAACAAAGCAGTTGAGGCTTTGAGAGGTGTATCTTTTAGTGTTCAAGAAGGAGAATTTATTTCAATTATGGGTGAATCAGGGTCGGGTAAGTCGACCCTTCTCAATTGCCTAGCAACTCTAGATAAACCTACATCTGGTTCAATATTGCTACAGAGCCAAGACTTAACAACAATTAATGATAAACAATCAGCTCAATTTAGAAGACAACAATTAGGCTTTGTTTTTCAAGATTTTAATCTACTTAACACATTGAGTGCTAAGGATAATATTTTACTACCGCTTGTTTTAGATAGAGGTCTAACTAACAAAACCAAGGATAATCTGATGCGGTTAACTAAAACATTAAATATTGACAAGATTATTTCTAAATACCCTTATGAATTATCTGGTGGAGAAAAACAAAGAGTTGCGATTGCTAGATCATTAATCACCTCCCCTAAACTACTATTAGCAGATGAGCCTTCTGGTGCTTTAGACTTCAAGACATCGACCAATTTATTTGCTCTCTTTCAGAAGTTTAATAGTTTTAATCAAACGATTCTTATGGTGACACATTCATCACTGGCTGCATCTTATTCGAATCGTGTCCTTTTACTAAAAGATGGCCACATTGTTGATGAAATTAACAGACATAGTTTGTCAAATAATGAATTTCAAACACTCATTAATGATCGACTTTTAGCAGTTCAGGAGGTTCACCATGTTTTATAAAGTTAAGTTAGCTACTAATAATATCAAGGATAATCTTAAAACTTACTTACCGTTTATTTTTACTGGGGTTATGACTTATATTCTTTTATCTAGCATTAACAATTTAAAAGCGAATCCTTCTTTAGGACAATTCAAGGGTAGTAATACATTAGAGATTGTTTTGAATATTGGCCTACCTGTATTTTTATTTTTCTTTTTACTCATGTTTATTAATGTTAGTCGATTTACGTTTAAACTTAGAAGTAAAAGTTATGGCTTATATCATGTTCTAGGATTTTCTAAGAATGATATCTCTATGGTCTATTTAATTGAGACTGTGGGTATCTTTCTGATCAGCTCTATAGTAGGCTTTATTGTTTCGATTGGATTTGATCGAATACTCTTCTGGGCATATCAAGAAATTAATCAATCGGAATTAATTATTCAGGTTGCTTTTAGTTTAGACGCTTTGGTTCAAACACTATCCAGTTTATTGTCTTTATTCTTGGTGTCATCACTTGTTGTTCTTTATGTTATATATAAATCTAATTCTATGGATTTATTAAAGGATTCAGATGTTGGGGAGGAGCCTCCTTCTTATAATTTAATTATAGCGCTTGTGGGAATCATTCTTTTAATTGGTACCTATTATTATGCCTCAACGATAAAGAGAGGATTTCTTTCTGAGGAGAACATTTTAACTTTATTAATTACTATTCTTAGTGCAATCATTGCGACCTATTTAATCTTTACGAGTTCTTCTGTTTTTATATTAAATAAAGTAATAAAATCTAAGAGAATTTTTTACCGGCCTAAGGCAATGGTTATTTTGTCTAATTTGTATTTTAGAATGAAGAAGAATGCTTTTAGTTTATCGAGTGTAACAATTTTAGCTACAATGGCTATTTTTACTTTTGCTGTAACGTCGATGTTATTTGTAAATTTGTATCGAGAACTTCCCCTTCCTGCTACTGATTTTACTTTAAAAACTTATGATAATGAAACTCTTGATTTAAATGGACAACTAGATTTAGTGGGTGAATTAGATTTAGTTGAATATGAAAACCTTTATTATGATGAGGCAAGACTGGAAATTCAGTACCTTAATTCACATAATCTGAATGAGGATATTGGTTCCTCGATGACAACTTTTATGAGACTGTCAGATTATAATTTATTGTACAGTTCTAAAATCATCCTTAGTGATAACCAAATTATCTTAGTTGCTCTTGATTATTATCAAAATCAATACGATGTAAGAAAAATTAAAATGTTGGACAAGATTTATACGATTACTAAATATGATAATCGAATGTTTGAAGATTATATCTTTGATTTGGCTACAATAGTGGTCGTGGATGATTCTGAGTTTACTGATTTAATTAACAAATTTAGTGTTGATTTAACTGATAATAAGCGTTTAACTGACGTTACGTATTCTCATTTCAATGTTGTTGATTCTAATAAAATGAGAGTCTCAAATGATGAGTATGAAGCGTTTGTTGAGGGTTTCAGTTTTGAAACTGAGATTGGGTATGGTCTGTCTTTTAATAGAATTAATCAAGGGAATATGAGAAATACTTATAGCTCTTTGCTTTTAGTTGGTTTTATTTTTATTGTTATCTTTATTCTAAACCTGTTTATTACTCTTTATTTCAAATACTATCAAGAGGCTCTTGAAGATCGCAGACAGTTTAAAACTTTACAAAATGTTGGTTTAAGTTATGGTGAGACTAAAAAGACATTAACAAGCCAAATATCGCTTGTTTACTTCTTACCGCTGATCTTTGCGTTGTTTCATATCTACTTTGCGCGTAATGGACTCTTTGTTATTGGTTCGATGTTTGAGATTATTCCACCATCATATCAGGGTGATGTGTATTATGCTCATCAGAATGGTTCTTTAATTATTAGTATTGTTGGATTTAGCGTACTTTACTTATTAATGTTCTTTGTGATTAAAAAGTTGGCTTATGGTCTTGTCATTTCGAAGGAAGAAGTACAATAAACAAAAACTTTAGTGTATAATTAAAATATGTTTCAAACCTATAAAATTAAGAAAATCTTAAACAACAATGTGGTCTTAGCGACTCGAGGGTTTGAAGAAGTTGTTGTCGTTGGTTTAGGCTTAGGACATAATTTAAAGCCCAAGGATGTTATTCCACAAAATATGATTGAAAAAGTCTTTGAGCTAAAGCGCGAGGACTTTTACAAGATGCTTAGTCTGGCTCAAGAAATTGATGAAGATACTTTTAATATAGCCTATTATATTATTAAGCGTAATGAACAAATATTTGGTATGCCTTTGGATAATCATGCTTATTTAGTTTTGATTGATCACATTAACTTTGCGATTGAGCGACATCAATCAGGCCAAGAAATCCAAAACTTATTAATAGAAGATTTACGTTTAATGTATCCAGAAGAATTAAAAATGGCGACTGGAATCCTTCATGATGTTAATGGTACCTTTAAAGTTAATTTGCCTGAAGATGAGGCAGGTTTTCTGGTTATGCATATAATTAATGGTGTTAATCCAGATTTAGAGAATAAGTCTGCGCTCATGACTGATCTTGTTCTTGATTCATTAAATGTTATTAGAGATTTCTATTTAGTCTCTTTAAAACCTGAAGAATTATCGACTCAAAGAATCATGGTGCATATCAAATTATTGGTTCAGAGAATAATAACTGGCACGCAAGTTGACTTTAAGGAACGGGTTCTTTATAATGTATTTGAGGATTTCCCGAAAGCGTATACATGCGCTTCGAGTGTCCAAAAATTTATCGAAGAGCGTTTAAAAGAAAAAATCAATCAACAAGAAATGGTATATTTAACCATTCATCTCAATCGACTTGAGATGGTTCAAGGATTGTAACCAAACGGGCAAGACCTTCTGTTGATTCACTTTAATAGTGAATCACGGAAGGTTTTTATTTTCTAGGAACTTTTAAATGCTTGTAGAGAAAGGAGAGAGTAGATGAGTAAATTCACTCAAGAAGCCACTCAATTAATTGATTTATTAGGTGGCAAAGACAATGTTTCCGCTGCGACTCATTGCGTAACTAGATTGCGTTTTGTGCTCAATGATCCAAACAAAGCTGATATTACTAAAATAGAAGCTCTTCCATCTGTTAAGGGTAGTTTTACCCAGGCAGGTCAGTTCCAAATTATTATCGGTAATGAGGTTGACCAATTCTATAATGAGTTCATGGCTCAAGCTGGTATGGAGGGAACTACAAAAGAAGGTGTTAAAACACAAGCGATGCAACACCAAAACCCAATTCAACGTTTAATGAGTAATTTGGCTGAAATATTTGCGCCAATTATTCCGGCGATCGTTGCGGGTGGTATGATTTTAGGGTTTAGAAATGTTCTTGAAGCTGTTCCAATGTTTACTGATGGTGGTGCGTTTGATATTGTTAATGGAACTCAAACAATTACCAATATTTCAGTCTTTTGGAATGGTGTTAACCACTTCTTATGGATATTAGGGGAAGCAATCTTCCACTTCTTACCTGTAAGTATTACTTGGGCTGTGACTCGTAAGATGGGTACTTCTCAAGTTCTTGGTATCGTCTTAGGGATCACATTAGTTTCACCACAATTATTAAATGCTTATGGTGTCGCTGGTGGAGGAGAAATTCCAGTATGGGATTTCGGGTTTGCCCAAGTTAATATGATTGGTTACCAAGCACAAGTTATTCCTGCGATGTTGGCTGGTTTCACACTTGTTTATTTAGAGAGATTCTTTAAAAAGATTATTCCTAATGTAATCCAAATGATTTTTGTTCCATTATTCTCATTGCTAATTTCTGTTTTAGTAGCGCACCTAGTTTTAGGACCTATTGGTTGGACAATTGGTAAATGGATTTCAGATGCAGTCTATGCAGGATTAACTTCTAGTATTAGAGTCGTCTTTGCTGGAATCTTCGGATTCTTCTATGCACCTCTGGTTATTACTGGTCTGCACCATATGACAAATGCGATTGATTTACAATTAATGTCAGACTTTAATGGGACATTATTATGGCCAATGATTGCCTTTAGTAACATTGCTCAAGGTTCTGCGGTTTTAGGTATTTGGTGGTTACATCGCAAGAGTAATCCGGATGAGTCTCAAATCTCAGTGCCAGCGCTTATTTCATGTTACTTAGGGGTTACTGAGCCAGCTATGTTTGGTATTAACTTGAAATATTCTTACCCATTCATCTCAGCGATGATTGGATCAGCAATTGCTGCTGTTATTTCAGTTGGTACTGGATTAATGGCTAATTCAATTGGTGTTGGAGGACTTCCTGGCTTCTTAAGCTTCCCATTCAATAAATGGGGTATGTTCTTCTTGATTGCACTGATTGTGATTGTTGTTCCATTCGCTTTAACTGTTACTCTTGGTAAAAGACAAGAAGCTAAAGTAGTTGTAGCTGCTGCTGCTGAATAAGATGAATATTCCAAATAAGTTTCAATCAGTTGTATACCAAATATATCCTTTGTCATTCAATGATAGCAATGGGGATGGATTTGGTGATATACAGGGGATTATCGAAAAGCTCGATTACCTAGAAAAATTGGGTGTTGGTTATATTTGGTCAACTCCATTCTTTAAATCTCCTCAAAATGACAATGGTTATGACATTTCTAATTATTATGAAATTGAGCCACGTTTTGGAACTTTAGAGGATGTCGAAAGACTAATTGAAGAAGCTTCAAAAAGAGGTATCGGAATCATGTTTGATATGGTCTTAAATCATACTTCAACAGACCATGAGTGGTTCCAACAAGCACTACAAGGGGATCGTAAAAAACAAGACTACTATTTCTTTAAAGACAAAGAGGAAATTGCTAATTGGCAATCAAAGTTTGGTGGCTCAGCCTTTAAATATGTTGAGGATTTAGATTTATATTATCTACACCTCTTTGATGTCACCCAGGCTGATCTTAACTGGGAGAATCCAGAAGTGTTTATGGAAGTATGTAAAATCGTTAATTTCTGGTTAGAAAAAGGAGTAAAAGGATTGAGATTTGATGTTATTAACCTTATTTCTAAACCAGAGACTTTCGAAGATGATCATATTGGTGATGGCCGTCGTTTTTATACGGATGGACCTAAAATCCACGAACATCTTCAGGAGTTAAACAAACACACCTTTGGTAAGTATGATGATGTTATCACGGTGGGTGAAATGTCGTCTACAACCATTGAGAATGGAGTTCAATATGCTTCTGGGGACGAAAAAGAACTGTCCATGATCTTTAATTTCCATCATTTAAAAGTGGATTACAAAAATAATAATAAGTGGGCACTGAAACCCTTTGATTTCATTGAACTTAAAAAAATATTATCGGATTGGCAATTAGCCATGCAAGAGAATGATTCATACATGGCTTTGTTCTGGAGTAATCATGATCAACCTAGAGTTTTATCTAGATTTGGTGATGATCTAAATTATCCAGATGAGTCAGCTAAAATGTTAGCGACGACGATTCATCTAATGCGTGGGATGCCGTATGTGTATCAAGGGGATGAGATTGGACTTCCTAATGCTAGATTTTCTAGTATTGATAACTATCGAGATGTAGAATCTCTTAATCATTATGATTTACTACTTCAAGATGGTCATACAGAAGAGGAAGTAATTGAAATCATTGGTGAAAGATCACGAGATAATGGTCGGACCCCAATGCCTTGGACTAACAAAGAATATTATGGGTTTAGCACTAGTGAACCATGGATTAACTTTAGCCAGTCCCCCTCTCTTAAAACTGTTCAAGAACAAATTGACAATCCAGATTCAATCTTCTATTACACTCAAAAACTAATACAACTTCGTAAAGAGTTGCCGATCATCTCTTTTGGACGAATTGAGTTTGAACTTCTAGAAGATCCAAATCTCTTTGTTTATAAGAGATATTATGAAAATCAAGAATTACTTGTAATCAATAATTTCTATGCAAGTGAGGTCACTTACACTATTAGACATGTTGATGCAGAAATACTGATTAGTAATTATCCTGAACCAAAATTAGAACAACATTTAGTTCTAAAACCTTATCAGTCATTAGTATTATTAATGAATAAAGCGGACTAACATCCGCTTTTTAATTGTTTGGCATACGATCAAGACCTGCTTGTTTGTTTCTTTATAAGCCTTAAAGAGTATAATGAATAATATACTACTAGTAATAACAATACTAATTATATAGGCTTATAAAAACCGCAGACTTTAGAGAGAATTCGATTATATTAGATATGGAGGACAATGAATGTTATTAGAAATGCTTGATGCAAAACTTGAATCCAAAGAACAAGACATGATTAAGATTAGAAGGTATTTACATGCTCATCCAGAGGTATCTTATCAAGAGAGAGAAACGAGTAAATACATCGCTCAGTTCTATCAGGATAAAGATGTTGAAATAACAACGAATGTGGGTGGATATGGTATTAAAGTTGTTATTGATACTAAAAGAGCTGGTAAGAATATTGCGATTAGAGCTGATTTTGATGCCTTAGCTATTCCTGATGAGACTGGTACTGAGTATGCTTCAATTTATCCTGGAATCTCTCATGCTTGTGGCCATGATGCTCATACCGCTTATTTAATGAAGTTAGCTGAAACATTTATTGAAATGAGGGATAACTTAGCGGGTAAAATCACGATTATTCACCAACCTGCTGAAGAGCTGCCACCAGGAGGCGCTCAATTTATGATTGAGGATGGTGTTTTAGAGGGTGTTGATGAAATTTATGGAATTCATGTGATGAGTACTATGGACTTTGGTAATATCTTCTACCATCATGGAAATACGATGCAAGCACGAGCAAAATTTGAAATCACTCTTAAGGGCAATGGAGGTCATGGGGCTAGCCCTCATGAAGCAAATGATAGTATCGTTGCGGCTAGTCATTTAGTGGTCGCACTACAGACGATTGTTAGTCGACGCTTGAATCCTTTTGAGTCTGGAGTTGTTACAATTGGTGAATTTAGAGGGACTGGACAATTTAATGTTATTAAAGATAGTGTTAAACTTGTTGGTGACGTTCGTTCAATGAGCTCTAAGACCGGTCAATTATTACAGCAACAAATTACACAAATAGTTCATGGTATTGGACAAACATTTGGTTGTGATGTTATTTTTGATTATAAAAACGACTACCCTGTTTTATTCAATAATCATGAACTAACAGATTCAGTCGTTACTATATTAAATGAGTATAAGATTGGTGAGGTTAAGGATAGCGGCTTATTATCCCCTTCTGAGGATTTTGCTTACTACTCACAGATTATACCAGCTTGTTTCTTTTTTGTTGGCGCAAAACCTAATGGCCCGTTCTACCCTCATCACCATCCAAAATTCAATATCGATGAACGTAGTTTATTAATCTCTGCAAAAGCGATGGGTCGGGTTGTATTAAGAGCTATGAATCTGATTTAGTTTTAAATCGTTTTTCGATGAGTTTCAAAATAGCATTAACGAGAATTGCTAATAGACCTGCTAAGATGCTGCCAACAATAATTTTATCGTTATTTCGCGTGTTTAATCCTTCAAATATAATTCTACCTAGTCCACCAGCATTAATGCTTGCGGCAATGACAGTTATTCCAATCGTGGATAGAATCGATAAGCGGATTCCTGTAAAGATTGAGTCTTTGGCTAATGGCAATTGGATTTTAAATAATATCTGGTGATTACTCATTCCCATCCCTTGTGCAGCTTCTATTATGGATGGTTCAATATTCATTAAACCGTCTAAAAAGTTGTTTAACAAAATATACTGTTGATAGATTACTAAAACAATAATAGCTGATGTTCGTCCTAAGCCAGTAAATGGAATCATTAATCCAAAGAATGCCAAGCTTGGAATAGAGAATAACATGGCTAAAAAAGCTTTTAATAATAATTGAACTGTTCTGTTTTTAATTGAAAAATAGGTTAACATTGATGCAAGAATAAGCGAAAAGAAAAGAGTGATTAATACAATTTGAGTGTGTTGTGCTAATGCACTTACGATGTCGTCAAATCGATTAATTAAATAGTTCATCTTGTAAATACTTCCACTTGTTGTTTGGCAATTCCGATTAGTTTTCCGACAAACTCATTGCTGGGAGTGCTTATAATCTCTTTAGGTGTTCCAAACTGTTGTATTTTACCTTGATCCATTACCATGACGCGTGAGCCTAATAATAATGCTTCATTGACATCATGGGTTACAAAAAGAAAGGTTTTTTGAGCTGATTGGTGAATCTTTAATATATCTTGTTGTAAGCGTAATCGATTTATGGCATCAATTGAGGCGAATGGTTCATCTAGTAAAACCATGTTCGGATTGGCGGCTAAGCCTCTTGCTAATCCGACTCTTTGTTGCTCACCTCCAGATAGTTGATGAGGATAGCGATCCTTATATTCATTGTAATCAAGACCGATCAATTCCATCATTTCGATAATACGAGATGTATTTGATTTTGTATCCTTTGTTTGTAGTTTCAACACCATTTCGATATTTTGATGAATCGTCATATGAGGAAACAAACCAACTTGTTGAATCACATATCCAATTTTACGTCTTAGCATGACTGGATCTTGTTTAGATATATCTTCGCCATAATACTCTATTGTTCCAGATGTTGGTTCAATCAATCGATTGACCATCTTTAAAAGAGTTGACTTACCACTACCAGATGAGCCTAAGATTGTAATAAATTCACCTTCATAGATTAAAGCACTCACATCATCTAATGCTTCAATCTGACTATTTCGATAAACTTTTGTAATGTGTTTGAATTCTAAGGCTGTTTTCATTTATTCAATGACTCATAAAATTCTTTCGCAACATCTGTGTATTCTTGACTTTCAACATCGACTTTCGCATTTAGTTCAATTACTTTTTTTGTATCCAGTTGAGCTGAAATATTGTTTAGAATACTCTCAATTTCAGGATGTCTATCTAAAACTTCGCTATGAATAATTGGTGTTAAATGGTATGGTGGCCACACTTGTTTATCATCAACCATCACTGTATAATCTGGGCTAATTAATGGCCCTTCAGTTGTATAGGCTGGGGCTGCATCTGCTTCATTAGCATCCAAGATATCATATTTAAGGGCATTGCTATAGATAGTTGAAGACTTCCAATTAAATGGCCCATAAACTTCTTCCAAAGCTGGTAAAGCATCTTGGCGAACATCAAATTCACCTTGAGAAGCAAAGCGAATTTCATGAGCATGTTCCTGCAAATCTGATAAAGTGACTATCCCAAACTGCTGAGCGATATCACTTCTTAAAACAATACCTTGTCCATCATTTGCTGTGGACATCTCTAACCATACGATATCAAATTCGTCCAAATAGCCTTGCTTAACGACATCATAAACTTCTTGAGGATCTGTAATTAAATCCCTCTTCAAATGAACTAGTAAACCTGTTCCAGTGTATTCAGGATATAGATCAATTTCATCGTTTATCATGGATGTGTGGATTAATGAACCAGCAATGTTGAATGTCCTTTCAACTTCAAAGCCATTCTCTTCTAATGCTAGAGCATAAAGTTCAGCTACAATATTACTCTCGGCAAATGATTTTGATCCAATACGGATAAGATTGTTTTCAGCACTTGGGGCTGAGCTACAAGCAGTTATTAATAGAACTAATAATATAACAATATATTTTTTCATCGTAATTTCCTCCCTATCAATAGATATTGTAAAAACGATATAAATAACCCACCTAAGATGGATAAGACTGCGACAAGTAAACCACCAGTTAATAACATCTCTTGTCGATTAAGATTAAGTCCTGTAAAGATGATATTCCCTAATCCCCCACCACCAATATAGGTTGCTAGAGTGGCAGAAGCAATAATTTGAACAAAGCTACTTGCAACTCCAGTAAAGATGGCTGGTAATGCTAAAGGTATCTGAACTTTTTTTAATAATTGATCTTGACTTAAGCCCATACCTTGACCACTTTCCAAATATTGAGGATTAATATTAGTAAAACCATCAATTGTATTTAGGATGACTGGAACAATGCCAATCATCACTAAAGCGGTCACAGAAGGAATAATACCTGTCTTTAATAGTGGCAACATTAATAATAGTAGAGCTAAGCTTGGAATTACTTTTAGTGTATTAAATACACCCAAAACTGCAGTTCCTATCTTAGGACGCTTATAAACAAAGTAACCAATAAGAACACCTAAAAGTGTACAAATCGCTAAAGCGAGTACACTCAGATAAAGATGTTCAGTAATTCCTTTGATAATAACTGATGTGTTACTTCTAATATAGTTAAGCATACTATTATTCTACACCATCTAACAACAAGATGCTTTAATGGTACTTGTTTAATATTTCGGATTTAATAGTCTCGCCGTGACCTTAGTAGGAGTATGAGACATAAACAAAAGACTTGTGTTTTGTTCTTTTTCTGCTGCGACTAAACCCCTAGTGTAAACATCATTATCAATTTTAAGAAAATTCGATTCTAATGTAACCAATTTAACAAGATTTGGTCATTTTAAACTGATGATTTTGAGTCTTTAGGTTACATTTTCACGCTTTCTTGACAATAAATGGACCTAACCACTAAAAACCCTTCTGTTTATTGGGAATTTGAAATCAATGTTTTTGGTGACTTTAGATTGCCTTGACTTCAGTCAGGAATCACGTAGACAAAAAAGTTTTATTGAAGATGCGAATCATGATGCTAACGCAATGAACAAGACCAAAATGTACAAACCCACTTGGGTTGCTGGTCGAAGTGAATAAATTGAGCATCATGGTCAAGTGAAACTTAAAGCAAAAAAATACGATTAATATCGTAAAATTTAGGAGTATTATTTTTGTGTTTCTTGACTCTGTATAGAGTGAGACAGGTAAATGGGGTGCATGTAGTACAAGAGATAATGAATTGTAGAAACTTGCCACCACCTTTTTCAAAGCTAGACCATCAATCAAACTTTGCTTTCTTTTGTCATTGTCCTTGTCTTTTTTTCTAACCTAACCCCCCTATTTTTTTATCACTTTCCCCTGCCAAACTATCATCACTCACATCTGTCCCTCGCTTTTGAACTCTCGCCCTGTTCATATAAAATACATCCTAGTATTTTGTTTGATGTCAATAGCTTATATGGCGAGGGATTTAATTACTGTTACTTACGAGAAATATCAGGTTCTTCATGAACTAAAAACATACGAAAACAACTTTATTTAATCATCACTTATGTTATTATTATACTAACATGTAACAAACGATTAATTACTTATTGGAGTTAAGATCCATTGAAAACTATGACAGGAGTAATGCATATGAGTGATCCTTGGAATTAATCGTCGATTAGTTTGAAACGATAATACTAACTGTCCAGTTGAAGAAATACAAAACATGTATAATCTGGGATATCAAAACAATAACAAAAATAGAAAGGAATAATCTTATGAAAAAGATTAAGCTATTTTTACTTTTATTATCTTGTTTTGCTTTACTAACAGGATTTACACCCATCCCAATTCATGCAAATCAAACTCTGATTATTACAGAGAAAAACATTCATGAACTTGATGAATTCGTAATTATTAAAGATAATCAATTTGTTTTAGAACTACCAAGGAGTATTGTAATAAATACAGAATTAAGGAATTCTATAGAACTGTCAATTAAAAAACAAACGATTTTATAATTAAGAATGACTACGTAATTAATCCAGTAACAAAGATGGCCAAACCATTAGTTCAAATAAAGGCGTATGGAGTTAATAGTATCGGTCTACATTGGAATTATATTCAAATTAAAATGGATGCTGGTTTAGTTTGAACTATTTTGAGTACAGCTGCAGCAGGAGCATTGGCAGCATTTCGAGCACTAGTTGCATGGCTTGCCGCTAATCCAATAACTGGAGTTATCGCCGTTGCTGTAGTAACTTCTATTATAAATTCGTTGATAAGCGAAGGTATTAAAGATGGTGTTGAAATACACTACAATTATTTTTACTTCACTGTTACTTTTATTGGAAGACAGTGATTAAAACAAAAGGAGTTCTCATGAAAAAAAATGTGTTTCTAATGATTTTATTTACTTGCTTTTTTGTGATCTTCTCATATGAACTATCCATAAAAGGCATTGATTTTAACAATTCGTTAGATTTAATTTACTTATTATTATCTATAATATCTCTTATAATTGTTTTAGGATTTATTATTGATTTTAAAAATAAAAAAAACTAATTATTCTTATCAAAAGAAAAGAATTATTAATAATGGAGTTATCAAACAAAAGGAGACAGAGTTAAAAAACTAGAAACCCTTATCCATTTTATATTGGATAGGGGTTTTATAATTTAGACAATATGCAGGTCTTTCATTATTGAAGTATTTTACATATTCTCAATGAAGCTTTCGAAATCGTCAACCTTCCAATATTCAAAGTCACATACCATTACTGCTTTAATCCATCCGTAACTTGAACCCTTTTAATTCTTTTTATAAAGAACGGTTTGTATTTTCAGTTTCTCTTGTGTCAACATATCTTTTGATGACATAACTCCTCCGTGGTATAGAAACACAAAAAAGCACTATCCAAGTAATTTGACAGTGCAGAGTTTTATTAAAACTAATGGAGCGGATGAGGGGAATCGAACCCCCGTAGTCAGCTTGGAAGGCTGAAGTTCTACCATTGAACTACATCCGCAATAATGGTGACTCGTGCAGGAATCGAACCTGCGACCCACTGATTAAAAGTCAGTTGCTCTACCGACTGAGCTAACGAGTCATAATGGCTGGGGCACCTGGAATCGAACCAGGGAATGTCAGAGTCAAAGTCTGATGCCTTACCGCTTGGCTATGCCCCAACAAGAATGGTGGGGAGAGACGGATTCGAACCGCCGAACTCGTAGAGAGTTGAGTTACAGTCAACCGCGTTTAGCCACTTCGCTATCTCCCCATACCCATAAATAAAAATGGTGCCGACTATAGGACTTGAACCCACAACCTACTGATTACAAATCAGTTGCTCTACCAATTGAGCTAAGTCGGCAAATAAATCAATGGTGGAGGTTAACGGACTTGAACCGCTGACCCTCTGCTTGTAAGGCAGATGCTCTCCCAACTGAGCTAAACCTCCGTTCGCTGCTAAAATAATATACCATAGACGCAATTCTTAGTCAACCAAAAAATCAACAATTTCAGATTTCTTTTAAAAACTACCATTAATTGATGATTTGTTTGAATATAGTTGCCCTTTTCATCGTATTAAGAGTATAGGTTCTTATGTTATAATATGTCATGAGTGAGGACATAAATTATGCAGCAAAAAGAAAGATTTAAACGTTTCATTAATTCAAGGATATTTATTGGTTTAATTACCATACTCTTAACATTATTAATCATTTTATTGACATCACAAGTCTCATTTATCTTTAGACCATTTCAAGTCTTTATTAATGTTGTCTCAATCCCGTTGATTATTTCTTTAATACTATATTATTTGTTTATGCCAATCATGAGATATTTGACCCAGCAAGGAACTACTAGAAATCAATCGATTTTCGTCGTCTTCTTACTCATAATCTTAATATTTTTTATTCTTTTAATTTGGATTATTCCAGTACTAAGAGATCAAATCGGTTCTTTATTTAATGAGTTTCCAAACTATTATAATGCTGTATCAGAACAGATTAGTCATTTTATTAATTCTGATACCTATGTTCAGTTCTCAAGCTTTATTGAGTCTATGGTAATAACAATTGAAAATGCAATCGTAAATTACTCTGAAACATTCATCTCTAATACAGTCGCATCATTAGGGTCTACATTTGGGGCCATCGTAAGTATTTCTTTAGCCTTAATTACAGCACCTATTATGTTCTACTACCTACTAAAAGAAGATTACAAAATCCCTATTCAATTAATGAAATTTGTACCTACCAAAAATAGAGCCACAATCCGTCAAATGATTAGAGAAATTAACCAACAATTATCACTCTATATTCGAGGACAATTAATAGTCGCATTAGCAGTCGCCATCATGTTTATGATAGGTTATTCAATTATTGGACTACCCTATGCGATTGCTTTAGGAATTATTTCTGGTATTTTAAATATAATTCCTTATTTAGGATCATTCATTGCCATGATACCAGCTGTTATAATCGCTGTTGTCCATTCACCATTCATGGTCTTAAAAGTTCTAATTGTAGCCTTAGTTGAACAAACTCTAGAAGGACGAATTATCTCGCCAAAAGTCTTAGGCGATAATTTAAAAATTCACCCTATTGTTATATTAATAGTATTACTCACAGCCGGACAATTAAACGGAGTCACGGGAGTTATTATTGGGGTTCCAGTGTATGCCGTTATGAAAGTATTCTTACGCCATGGATTTAACTACTTTAAGAAGAGAACAAAACTATATGATGAACCAGTGGATAACCAGTAGACCCATAGCCCACAGAGGCTATCATTATCAAGGAATCTTAGAAAACTCAAAAGATTCTTTTTTACTAGCCATTAAGTACCGACTAAATATTGAATGTGATGTTCGATTAACCAAAGATAATATTGTCGTTGTCTTTCATGACAATGATTTACTACGATTATTTAATGTCGAAAGAAAAGTATCAGATTTAACATTAATTGAAATGAAACAAATATCAGACAACCAAATATTATCCCTCCAAGAATTACTAGACTTAGTACAAGGTCAAGTTGGATTAGTCATTGAAATAAAAACAGAATCCATCTTTCAATCATTTACAGAAAAAGTAATCACTGTTATGGATAATTACAACCACGCTTTTGCCCTAAAATCATTTAATATGTTTTCTCTATTAAGAATTCAACGACTTAGACCTGACTTTTTAATAGGTAAAGTCCTTCAAAAAGATAAAAGCTTGAAAAATTTCTTTAACCAAGTCGCTGGTTTCTTTGTAACTGAAGATTTTAATTCAATTAGTTATCAAAGACCTGTTACAAGAAAAAGAAGTGTGCCCCAATTAAATTGGACCATCACTTCATTAGAAGATTTTAAAAAGGTAAAAGTACCTATTTTTGAGCAGATTCCAGAAGATGAACTGCTAACCATTTACAATCCTGACTTGTATGAGCTACTCGATGAACCTGATTCTTTGGAATAAAGAGGCTATCCCCTTCTTGCAAGAAAACGCGATCACACTGTAACTCAATAATCGCTTCACCCTTAAGAAGATAAACCCATTCATCATGGTCTTGATTATAAACATCAGACTCTGCTCCAAAAGAATCGATTTCTTCTATTAAAATTCGCTCATCCTCAAACAAAGAGGTAAAAATTTCTTTAGTCATATTTTTCTAAAAACTCACTAACATGTTTAATAAATACTTTTAGGACTTGAATTCGTGCATACTTCTTATTTTGACCAGAAACCAAAATCCAAGGTGCACGATTTTTATGTGTTCTAACAACCATTTCATTCATCACATCTTCATACTCATAAAATTTATCATGATTGCGCCAATCCTCATCAGTCAACTTATAAGCCTTATCTGGATTATTTTGTCGACTTTCAAAACGCAGTCTCTGTTCTTGCTTATCAATAACAATTAAGAACTTCAAAACAAACATGTCAGAGCGAACAAGTGATTTTTCAAAATCTCTGATCTCCTTATACGCTTGTTGAGTCCGAACCAGTGCAGTAAACTCTTCTAAGCGCTCAACCATCACCCTTCCATACCAAGAACGATCAAAGATAGTTAAATGACCCTTAGGAGGAAGTTCTCGATAAAAACGCCATAAATAGTGATGTGAAATCTCTTCCTTAGTCGGAGCAGCCGTTGTCGACACCTGATACATCCGTGGATCCATCTGCCTTGTCAGACGCTTTATCGCACCACCCTTACCAGCTGCATCAGTCCCCTCAAAAATAATCACCCCAGATAATTGTTTTTGATAAAGGGTATACAATAATTCCGAAGCTTCAGCCTGAAGATTATCTATTTGTTTGTCATATTCCTCATCACTAATTTCCTTGGTCAAGTCAATTTCACTCACCGGATTATTTTTTAGAGGCTTAAGATCAATCACAGGCTCTATTTGTTCTTTCTCAAAATGTATCTTCACCATATTTAAAGTAGACATTAAAACATAACGAGATGCTTCTTTAATATTATCAGTCAAGACAATTTGCCAAGGTGATAATTTAGTAGACGTTAATTGTAAAACTTTATCAAAATGATCAATATATTTATCATAATTTTTTAGTTGCTCAAGATCCTTATCATCAACAAAGAAGTGTCTAAATTTATCACTATGGAGTTTTTCAACTCTCTCTTCCATTTTCTTTTCACTTTGAACTAAAAAGAATTTACAAAGAATAGTATTATCACTAATCAATAACTCTTCAAAGAACAGTAAATCCTCAATCGCTTTTTTAAGTTCCTTACCCTTTAGTTTTAAATTATGAAATACTTCAAAATAAATTGAGCGATCAAAAACAACAACATTACCATTCTTTGGCATCTTCTTCATAAACCGCCATAAAAAAGGATATTTTTTATCTGAAGAAGATGGCATACTAGAACTATCAACTTTGAAATAACGTGGATCCATCTCTCGAATTAAATCCTTAATTACCTCAGAGCGTCCACTAGACTCAAAACCATCAATAAATATAACAAGAGACTGCCCCTTATCCATCAGTTCTCGTTGATATTTACCAAGTTCAGCCCCTAAGTCGCTACGCTTAACATCTTCAACAGCTAACTCCTTGAGTTCTTTTATATAGTTTTTTAACATAAATTGTCTCTCCTAGTATCTATTATAAAATAAAAAAAGCGCTGACGCACTTTTATTGAGTAATTTGTAACAGTTCATTCTTCGCCATTTCTATAAATGGCCCTTGATACGCTTCACCCTCAACCCACAAATATATTTCATTCACTCCATATAAATACCCAACCGAACGTACAATGCTCTGTAACATTATTCTCTCCTGTTGTAAACTTTCAATACCATTATAGATTTCATTATTAAAATCAACATAAACACGATCATCAGACAGTTTTCTAGTCATTGAATTAATCTGCACAGACTCAGAAATAATACGGGCTCTAACAAGTTCTAGTTGTAAAAAGTCTTTTGCATCCGAGTTCATGCTAATATCATTACTAATTAGCTCTTGACTCCACTTACCATCATCAAATAAGTAAATCATTATATTAAAATTAGTCGTTTGATTAATTCTTAATCTTTCAAGTGTATCAGTTATAGGATTAGAATTTATATTTTTAATTTGTTTAATAAGTCCCCTTTGATAGCCATAGTATTGAACACTCGTATCAGTCGTAACCTCAATACTAGAAACCCCATCAATCTCAAGATCTACTCCAGTAATAACAGCTTCTTGATTATCACTATTAACCCAAGACGTCCCAATTTCAACAGGCCCTCTTAAATGAACCCCAACAAAACCAGTTTGGTTCAAATAATTCTCACGATACGTAATCCCCTCTTTACGAAATACGACACGAATCTCATTTTCATCTTTTTCATACACATGAATATTATCTGTATCTCTTCTGCGCGTCGCAAACTGAATCCTAGTTTCATCACCATATTGAACAAAACTAGAAAACTCCTCACCATCATCACTTTTATAGTATTTAACTATATCTCTATCAAATGGGAAATAATCATGAATATTAGTAGAATATGTCTTCATCGCGCTATCAGCTTGATCCAGCTTCGCATGAGCAGGAGTTTCCTCAATCGTATAGGATTCAATCACAGTATCTTCCTCAACCAGTTCAGCTTGACTAGATCCAGAAGAATTACAAGCAGACAAAAAAAGAACCATAAATATTAAAATTGTCTTCCTCTTTATGCTCATGAAGCCTCCTTTGTTATACCTATAGTTTAATAATTTTTACTTATAATTACAAGTGACAGTTTAGTCACGCAACCAAAAAATACAGTTTATTTCCATAACAGCTAATTATACTTTCCCTTTTTCAAAGACAACCATCATCAATCCAATCGTATCAACTTTCTAGTACCTCGACTACCAAAAACGAAAATTAAGTACGCCTCACAATCCATTGATGATACTATTAACCATTCAAAATGATTTAGATTTTCTTCACCAAAGAAGTGTCAAGGCCCTGTTGTATTTCATTAGATATTCAAAATAATCGCTATTTATGATATGATTAGCGCACAAAGACAAGTTTTTTTACCCACTTGAATTAGAATTTTATAAAATTAGTTATAACCGTTTTTTAACCTTTACAAACATGTACATCCGTTTGTCTGCCAAGAACTATGGAAGTCACCATGTTTTTTTGTTCAATAATTTTGGATTGAGGTGATTGTTTTGAACAAATCTCTTCTTACTATTAATAATCTAAGCGTTACTTTTAAGCTCGACGAAAGAACCCTACCAGCACTTGATGGTGTCAGCTTTACTCTGGATAAAAAAGAAACACTAGGAATTGTAGGCGAAAGTGGGAGTGGTAAATCCGTCACTGCTCTAAGTATTATGCGTCTACTTCAAGAACCACCCGCAGAAATAACTTCTGGCGAAATATGGTTTAATGATGAAAATTTAATCGATAAAAATGAAACAGAAATGGGAGACATTCGTGGGAATAAAATCTCAATGATCTACCAAGAACCCATGTCGGCCCTAAACCCTGTTTTTACGATTGGTTATCAAATTGCTGAAGTATTTATGGAACACCAAAATAAAACAAAGAAAGAAGCCCTTGAACTTTCCATTGATATGTTAAGAAAAGTTCAAATTCCCAACCCTCAAACAGCCATTAATAAATATCCTCACGAGTTAAGTGGCGGAATGAGACAACGAGTCATGATTGCGATGGCACTAGCCTGTAATCCTGAAATACTCATTGCTGATGAACCAACCACTGCCCTCGATGTAACTGTAGAGGCACAAATCCTAAAGCTTATCCGTGATATTAAAGAAGAACTTGATTCATCCATAATTTTTATCAGTCATGATTTAGGCGTTATCAGAGAAATTGCAGACAAAGTAATCGTCATGTACTGTGGCCGCATTGTTGAACAAGCAGATAGTGATTCACTCTTTGATGATGCCAAACATCCTTATACAAAAGGACTAATAGGTGCCATCCCACACTTACAGAAAAAAGGTGAGAAACTAAAAGAGATTCCCGGCAATGTTCCAGCACCTGACGAAATCACTAAGGGTTGTCGATTTAAAACACGATGTGAGTTTGTCTTTGATCGCTGTCTATGTGAAGAACCTGATCTCATTAAGGTCGATAATAATCTAGTCCGCTGCTGGCTGTATGAGAAACAAAGAGGTGATGACAATGTCTAAAATATTAGAAGTAAATGACCTAAAGATGTATTTTTCCTATAAGAAGAACTTTATTGGACAAACGACTCAAACCCTTAAAGCTGTTGATGGAGTCAGCCTTTATATTGATGAAGGTGAAATATTAGGACTAGTCGGTGAAAGTGGTTGTGGTAAAACAACAACAGGTCGCAGCATTGTCCGACTCTTAAACCCAACTGATGGGAATATCATATTCTTAGGCGATGATATTACTCATAAGAATAAAAAAGAACTTCAAAGTATTTACAAAAATATTCAACTCATCTTTCAAGACCCCTACGCCTCACTCAATCCTCGTAAAAAAGTTGGAAAAGCGATTATGGAGGTTCTGAAGGTACATGGTGAAAATGATAAAAATAAACAAATTGAAAAGACCAAAGAACTTTTCTCACTGGTAGGTCTCAATGACCAAGCTATGGAAAAATATCCCCATGAGTTCAGTGGTGGTCAACGACAAAGAGTCATCATCGCACGCGCTTTAGCCGTCTCGCCAAAGTTAATTATTTGTGATGAACCAGTGTCTGCACTTGATGTGTCAATACAAGCACAGATAATCAACTTGCTCATCGAACTACGGGATAAGTTAGGACTTTCCTATTTGTTTATCTCACATGATTTAAGAGTCATTCAATACATTAGCGATCGAGTCAGTGTCATGTATCTTGGTAAGATTGTCGAAGAAGCCACAACTGAAGCCCTTTTTAGTAACCCTTTACACCCATATACGATGGCACTCTTATCTTCAGTTAATGGTCAACACAAAGAACAACCACTTCTACCAGGGGAAGTTCCAAGTCCTGTTAATCCACCTAGTGGCTGTAGTTTTCGAACTCGTTGTCCATTTGCGATGGATATTTGTGCTCAAGAAACACCCGAATTACTGAACCAAAACAAGAACCATAAGGTTGCTTGTCATTTATATACAAAGGAGAATAACGAATGAAAAAAATATTAAAAGTTTTATCCGTGCTCATTGTCGCCCTATCACTAGTGGCCTGTTCCAATAATGTTCCAACAGATTCAAGTGAAAAAGTTTTGACAATTGGTTATGATCGCGACGCCGAAGTATTAGACACTATCAAAACAGCCTGGTATTCCGATGCCCTTATTTATATTCACGATCGCTTAGTGACTCGTGACTATGACTTTAGTTATCAACCAGGTCTTGCCAAGAGTTGGGAAACCTCAGATGATGGCATTACATGGCGCTTTGTTTTACGTGATGATGTCACATTCCATGATGGCTCAGAGTTTACCTCAGAAGATGTGAAGTGGACACTAGATACAATCCTAGACCCTGAAACAGGATCACCATTTATGGGTGATTTAGCATCCATCAAATCAGTAGAAATCATTGATGACTATACGATAGATATCATATTAAACTATCCATTCCCTAACCTACTCTTTAATCTAAGTACAACCGCCTCAGGGATTCATCCAGCTAATGCCTATGAAACCTATGGCGATGATTATGGAAAAAGAGTCATCATTGGATCAGGTCCTTATAAATTTGAGGAATGGGTATCAGGCGATAGAACAGTCTTAGTAAAAAATGAAGACTATGCTTGGGGACCAGATTGGATGGAGAACCAAGGACCTGCCTTAATCGATAAGATTATCATGAAGGTCTTACCTGAAGAAAATTCTCGTATTATGGAATTAGAAGTTGGTGGTATCCAAATATTACGAAATGTCCCAGAAATCTATGTCGATCAACTCAATAAAAATGATGAAGTCAGTATCTATCAAGAGCCTGCAACAAAATTAGGCTACCTGGCATATGCAACCGACAAAGAACCATTTAATGATATTAAAGTGCGCCAAGCATTAAATCACGCAATTAATAAAGAAGACGTCATTCAGTTTGTCTTTACAGGCATGGGAGAAGTCGCTCATGGATACTTACCCCCTGCCCTTTCTGATGAATACTTACAAGAAAGTGTTGACTTAGCCTATGACTTTAATCCTCAAAAAGCAAAAGATCTTCTCACTGAGGCGGGTTATCCTGATGGATTAACATTATCTCTATCAGCTGATAATTCTTCAAAGATGAGTAAACTTGCTGAAATCGTTCAAGTTCAATTAAAAGAAGTAGGCATTGAAACAGAGATTCGTTTGTATGACTCTTCAAGTTATGCCGACTTCCTAAGACAGGGAGAACAGGAACTATTTATTAATGAATATAGTTGGCCAAATGCTGATATCATCGATTGGTTCTTGCTCTCTGAAAGAATCCCTTATCCTAATCATTCAAAGTGGAATGATCCAACAACCGATGAAATGATTATGGATGCTGCACAAAGTTCCTCATGGGAAGAGCGTGCACAAGGTTATAAAGAAGTTCAAGAGTATTTGATTGAACAAGCAGTCTGGGTTCCTATTTACATCCCAATGAATACCATTGCGGCACGAGCTGAGGTGACTAATTTTAAGTATCATCCGTGGATGCTACAGTATAATGATGGATTTGATATAGACATTGAATAACTAGAAAGAAGGTTGAGGAAATGTTGAAGTATACACTAAAAAAATTACTAGGAATCATTCCTGTGCTTTTTGTGACAAGTCTGATTGTTTTCTCCATCTTCTATTTTGGACCCGGCGATCCAGTGTCACGAATTGCGGGTCCTAATGTCACCACTGAAGTCTATCAAAATATTATGGAGACCTATGGTTTAGATCAACCCTTTCTGGTTCAGTATGGTAATTTTATTATGAGCGTCATCCAAGGCGATTTAGGAGTTTCTATTCTTCAACAACGCCCAGTCATTGAGATGATTGCTGAGCGTGCAGCAGTGACCTTACAAATTGGACTAATTGGGTTTGCGATTACCTTTCTAATATCAATACCTATCGGTGTTCTTGCGGCAATAAAAAAGAATACCATTGTTGATTATGCGTCAATGACGGGTATTCTTTTTGGGCAAGCATTACCCACATTCTGGCTTGGTATGATGTTGCTATATTTCTTTGCCTATAGACTTAGATGGTTTCCAATATCAGGAGATGGGACATGGAGAACACTCGTCTTACCCAGTGTTGCGATTGGTTTAACGAATGCTGCCGCAACCGCTCGTATGGTTCGTTCCAATATGTTGGAAGTACTTAATCAAGATTATATCAGAACCGCTAAGGGGAAGGGTCGATCAGAGAGAGTCATTATTTATCGTCATGCTCTTAAAAACGCATTGATTCCAATTATTACAATAATGGGCTTGCGTCTGGGTTGGATTTTAGGAGGTTCGGTCGCTCTAGAGATTATCTTTAGTATTCCCGGCTTGGGTCGACTTATGGTAGATTCAATCCTAGCAAGAGATTTCCCTGTTGTCATGGGGTCGATGATTGTTCTAACCGGAGCAATTGTACTCGCAAATGTTGTATCTGATATCTTATATGCGGTGGTCGATCCGCGCATTGGAAGGAGCACAAAGTGAACTCAAAGGATAGAATTGATAATCTTGTAATTATTCAAGAATCTTCTAATGGACAATTTAAAATGTTTCTTAAACGATTCTCTAAACATATAGGAGCCATCTTTGGATTAATAATTATTAGCCTTTTTATATTCATGGCAATCCTTGCCCCTTTATTAGCTCCCTATCAATATGATGCACCTAATATAAACTCAATTTTAGAGGCACCCTCATTGTCTCATCTTTTTGGAACAGATGAATTTGGTCGAGATATATTAAGCCGTATTCTTCATGGTTCACAAATTTCGTTGACAGTAGCATTGATTGCGGTTGTCTTTTCCTTGCTCATTGGAACAATTCTTGGTGCTATTGCAGGCTACTATGGAGGTAAGATTGATTTTATCATTAGCTCAATTACTGATATAGCCTATAGCTTTCCAACGACACTTTTAGCAATTGCCTTTATTGCGGTCTTAGGGCCAGGCTTAGAGAGTGTCATCATCGCCATCAGTTTAGCAAGTTGGGCAGGATACAGTAGAGTCGTTAGAGGACAATTCATTGCACTAAAAAATAGAGAATTTGTCGATGCCGCAAAAGTTTTGGGGTATAGTGATTTTAGGATTATGTTTGGACATATCTTACCTAATGCATTAGCACCAATTATTGTAATGGCCACTCTTGAACTACCTAAAGCAATTGTCATAGAGGCTAGCTTAAGTTTCTTGGGTCTTGGGACTCAACCACCCTTACCAAGTTGGGGAGTTATTCTTGATAGTGGTAAGGGACTAATTGGACAAGCTCCATGGATTTCATTTTTCCCAGGTTTAATGATTTTGTTGGTCGTCTTAGGGTTTAACCTGTTTGGTGATGCCTTAAGAGATATCTTTGATCCAACATCTTAAAACAAAAAAAGATGATTTGCTTATAAACAAACCATCTTCAGTATTTTTTATTTATTTTTCTATTAAATTGAATGGAGCAAAAGCTGTTTGTGCTCCTTTTTTTATACAATAGATGACAGAACATGTGCCTTAGACACAATACCCTTTAAGGTATTATCCTTGTCAACCACCGCTATTGGAAATGGCGTCGTTGAAGCTACTTCCATAATATCAGTTAGTAAAGTATCTGGTGCGGTTGTATTAATATCTCTAATCACAACATCACTCATAGTTAATTGATTCTTACTCCCTTCAATAGCATCATCAATTGTGACAACACCTTGAAGTTTCATTTTAGTATCAACAACATAAGCACTTGATACCCCATTGGTTCGCATCATTTTGATGGCTAAATTTAAGCTATCCTTTAAATCAACAATACTGTTTGGGGTGATCATAACATTCTTGACATGAATTACTTGCGCCTTATCAGCACTGTCAATAAATTGTTTAACATAATCATCTGCTGGGTTTTCACTCATCTCTTCTGGTGTGGCCACTTGAATGACTTCACCATCACGCATAATTGCGACACGATCACCAAGCTTAAAAGCTTCGTTTATATCGTGCGTAATAAAGACAATTGTTTTGTCTAGCTTACGTTGAATACTTAAGAGCTCAAACTGCATGTCTTGACGCACTAGCGGATCTAAGGCCGAAAATGGTTCATCCATCAGTAGAATTTCAGGATCATTTGCTAAAGCTCTAGCAATTCCTACTCGTTGCTTCATCCCACCTGATAGACTACTGATCGGTTCATGATCATGACCATCTAAACCAACAAGACTAATCATTTCTTGGGCTTTGTCTCGTCTTTCTTCTTTAGCAATTCCCTTTATCTCAAGACCATACTCAACATTTCCAATCACATCACGATGTGACATGAGTCCAAATTGTTGGAAGACCATTGAGATTTTGTTTTTTCTAAAGTGATTAAGTTCTTCACGATTGTATTCTCCAATATTTTGGCCCTCATAAAATACTTGACCAGATGTTGGTTTATTTAATCGGTTGAAGCATCTAACGAGTGTCGATTTACCTGAACCAGACAAACCAATAATGACAAAGATTTCGCCAGGTTTAACCTCAAGATTTACATCCCACAGAGCAACTATGACTTTTGTTTGTTCATAAATTTCATCTTTTGTTTTTCCTGCAAGCTTCATTGAGCGTGCTTTAGCTTTGTCTTTACCATAAAGTTTGGACAAACCTTTAACACTTAAAATACTATTATTCAACGTCATCCACCTCACTTCGTTTAACAAGTCCTTGGGTAATACGGTCAAGAATAACTGCCAATATAACTACAGCTGAACCGGAAATTAATCCACGACCCATTTCTATTCGCTGAACCCCAATCAAAACTTCCATACCTAAACCTGTTGCACCAATCATGGACGCTGTAACAACCATTGACATAGCCATCATAAGAGTTTGGTTGACCCCTGTCATGATGGTTGGCAATGCTTGTGGTATTTGTACCTTTACAAGCGATTGAAGTCGAGTTGATCCAAATGCAATGGATGCTTCAACAACTTCTTTATCGATTTGACGAATTCCTAAGTTGGTTAATCGGATCATAGGTGCAACCGCATAAACGGTTGTCGCAATGATGGCTGGTGGTCGTCCCATTCCAAAGAAGAGCAGTGCCGGTATTAGATAAACAAAGACTGGCATTGTCTGCATCATATCTAGGATTGGTCGAGCGATTCGATCTAGTCGATCACTGGTTGATAAGAGTACTCCTATTGGGAATCCTAAAATCAGAGCAATGATGACCGATGTAATAATAATTGATAGTGTATTATTCATTAGGTCCCATAAGCCAAAGACACCTATGAGTGAAAGCAACAGTCCATAGAGTAGTCCTTTTCTTAGTTTATTTGTGACTTTCCAAGTAACTAAAACAACTAATAAAATAAGGATAAACCACGGAATGTAGTTTAGTATATTGTTTATTGAATTGACTAGAAATCTTAAGCCATCAGATATTCCGCTAAAGAAGGCGTCATATCTGACGCCAAATTCTCTTACGGAACGGTCAATAGCATCTAAATCTAGATTAATTTCAAAGGGGAATTCATTTATCCAATTAAGATTCATGTTTTATTCCTTTTTAGCTATTAAGATAGTCTCTTAATGTTTGAGCATCTTCTGGTTGTAGCCAATCATCTAGTAGTGCATCATGTTCAGTTAAGAACCATTCTACAGCTTCTTGAAAGTCGGCACTATTGTCCTGCATATACCCTAGGGCTTCTGAGGTCATTTGACTGGATGTGCGGTATTTAGAGAAGAACTCTATAAATTCTTCATTACCTGCTTCTGCGAAGTCATTACTGACTGCTGTTGTTACGTTAACGGGTGGGAATGCTCCAATACCATCTAAGAATGTCTCTTCATTGTATGGATCATCTTCTAATAAAACCATGTCATAAAGCCCTAAGAGCCATGTTGGTTCCCAATAGTATGATGCGATTGCTTCACCGCGATCAATGGCCGCTGTGATGGCTGCTGATAAAGCAGCATCTGAGCCTGGTCTAAAGTAAACAAAGTTTTCATCTAGTCCATGATGCAGATATTTAGCATGTAGAATATCATCAACTTCCCATCCTGGGATTGCTCCATACATTCTTCCCATCTCTGGATTGTCATCATCTGGGAATATATGTGGGTAGTCTTTTAGATCCCATACATATTGTAAATCTGGGGCCATTGGTTCAATTCCTCGTTCTTCATCCCCTTCGATGACATATCTTGGTACATAAACACCTTGATAGTTATCGTCAAAGTTGACACCAACTTCAATAAGTTTTCCTGCTTCAAGATCTTCTCCATAGGTTGGAATGTTGTCGGTCCATACTTCTGTGTGGGCATCGATGTCGCCAGCGATGATCCCTTCATGAGTTATAGGTGTTGAGCCTGGTACCTCACTCCAAGAGTAACCCCATATTTGTTGTGCAATAGTTCCTACGACAGCGTTATGGAACTGGATGCTGTCCCATCCTGCATTAGCAAAGACAATTTCTTCACCTGCATAAGGTAAATCGCTTGTGTTATTATCGCTTGTGCTACATCCGACTAAAACGAGTGCGGTAATAGCAAAAAGTATCGCGAGTCTTTTAACTTTTTTCATATTTTTTACACCTTCCTTTTAAGTTGTAGTGAGCTAAAACGAGTGAGACATCAATTTAACAATCAAAGGATACGCGCAAAAAAACTATGGCAAGACACCATAGTCTAATATAAACAAATATATATAGTACAATATGACGCCCCTTTTTGCGTAGACGAGGTTAGCTGTCGGGTTAGGACATAAGGGTAGTCCTTCATATTATGATTAACCCCAAATAAATGGTTCCCCCGCTTCTTTAACAGAATTAAACGATGCGATTCAGTTGTCAAACTCACAACATAATCACCTTAACACATGAAATCATTCATTGCAAATGAGGTACAATTGACAATATTTTGTTATTTAACACTTATTATTTATTCTAAAATGAGATTATTGATAAAAAACCTCCCAATAACGGAAGGCTTTTTAGATATCTATATTGACTTAATCAGGTTTAAAGCATTCCTAAGAATCATAGCCGTCATGCCCCAAATCGTTAAGTCATCAAAATTATAGAAGAGTATTTTACGACTCCCTTCTCGCCACGCATAGTTTCGACCTCCCGCAATTCTGGAGTATGGAAAGTTTTCATCAAGTTGTAAGGTTAATTTCCCACCATAAACATCAGGCTCATGATTCAGTAATTCTGTCAATGAGACATAATGAATATTGGCAACTTCATCCTCAAAAAATGTTTCTTCATAATTATGTAAGATTCCAAGAAATGGATGCACAATAATATTGTCATGAGCGATATACAAATCAAGCGGACCTAGTATTTCAACATCTTCCATGTCGATAAGAAGCTCTTCATGGGTCTCTCTTATGGCCGCATATTCATAGCTTTCATTGATTTCAACTCGTCCACCAGGAAAACAGATGTCTGATGATTGTGATATATTTTTAGAACGCTCTTCAAACAAGAGATAATACTCACCATCTTTTAAAACAAAAGGGACAAGGATTGAAAAGTGACGCACAACGCCTTCAGCCGTAAATCCTATTTCACGGCCACTTAACTTCTTCTTTATCTCATTGATGACTGCCATTGGTCACCACTTTGTATAATGAATGTCCACCTGAGAGATTTGACACTTCTTTAAATCCAGAATTCTTTAACAAGTTCTGAGCAATATTTCCAGTTGTTCCAGAATTACAATACACAACAATGTGCTGGTCTGGATCTAGGTGTTTACACATTTCTCTTAGCTCAGCTAATGGAATATGCTGCGCATTATCAATCATGCCATGTTTCTCAACATCCTGTTTGCTTCTAGTATCAATTAAGGTGACCCTGTCTTTACAATCCGCTAAATCAGCGCAATTAATTAATGGTAATTCTTTATTCAAGATATTTGAAAAAATCATACCTGTGTAATGAAC
>LSQX01358320.1_pt1 | contig 45667 bp, 34 predicted proteins | sample 654561 | NCBI WGS metagenome assembly LSQX01 (sample SAMN04489861, study PRJNA283612) | anaerobic digester metagenome | isolation source: 4 biogas reactors fed with cattle manure at either 37C or 55C with and... | place: Denmark: Kongens Lyngby | collected 2014 | reverse complement strand
GATAAACTCAAAGGGCTTATCCGCAAAGAAAGGGCTACAAGACTGGAAGGTAGCTTTGGAAAGGACAAGGAGCATTACCATCTACGTAAGATAAAAGCCCGTACAAAGGCCAATGAAAAGCTTTGGATATTTTTTGGCATTCATACTTCCAATGCCATTGAGATAGGCAGAAAGATGCTCGGGCAAAAGCAAATAGCAGCTTAAAGAACAGAAAACATTAAGATGAAACAGCTTTTTATTATTAAAGAGCTAGAACCACTATGGCTGCAACCTGCCAAAACTAACTTTTTTTCGAAAAAAATTCTTCCACACATGATTTCTAGGATAAAAAAAAATCTCCCTTTGGGTATTTTTATCCAAAGAGAGATTGTTGAAAGCTGTTTTTAATCCCAAAAAGTAGAAATTATTCTATTTTCTGAAAGTGCCTAATTATCAACAAGATATAGTAAAACTATTTTATGAAATTTACCGAAAATCGGATTTTTTCTGGAACTAATGGATTAAAGACTTTTTAATCCCGCCTTCCCATGAATATCATAATGTAATAAATCAGCGTTGCAAGCGACGAAAGGGCTGCAATTACATATGTATAAGCTGCCCAGCGAAGAGCTTCCTTTGCTTTTGGATAAGTTTCTTTATCAGTAATTCCGGCACCGCCAAGCCATACAAGAGCACGTTGTGAAGCATCAATTTCAACCGGCAATGTGATGAAACTAAATAAAGTTGTCATTGCAAAAAGAACGATACCCGCCAAAAGAATAGCAGGTACGGTTTGAACCATTAAAATTCCTGCAAGTAGTACCCATTGCATCCATTTTGATGCAAAACTTACAACAGGAACAAGTCTCGACCTCATTTGCAGAAAAGCATAGGCACGATTGTGCTGGACGGCATGACCGCATTCATGAGCTGCTACTGCAGCAGCAGCAACACTTCTACCGCTATATACTTCCGGACTTAAATTTACTGTTTTATTTACAGGATTATAATGGTCAGTTAACTGCCCCGGAACTGATAATACCTTTACATCATTTATTCCATTTTCGCGAAGCATACGTTCAGCAACTTCCTTTCCGCTGAGACCGTAGTTAATGGGAATTTTTGAGAATTTACTGAATTTTGACTTAAGTTGTTGTCCAACGATCCAGCTTAAAATCGTAAAAACGATAAAAATAATCCAAATTGAAGCCATAGTTTAAATAAATTTTCCGCTTTATGAATTTTGGTGGCATCAAACTGTTTGCCACAATTAATTTTGAAATGATTAACGCCAATTTGTCATAAAAATTTTAAAAACAAGTATTTCCGCATGTTTTGTCAGCATAACGGTATAAGCGACAGAATAAAACTTACAGGATTTCAAAAGCCGTTTACGAAGCAACTTTTAATAGCAGATTTCATCTTGCATAAATGGCTCATGAAGAAACAGAAATTGGAAAAATCAGTGTTAAAGTGGTGAAGAATATCATTGCAACCCGCTTTGTTTATCATGATATAAAAGATTTTTTAGTAGCAGGAGTGATATCTTCAGATCATTTGAGCGGTATAACAGAGATTACCTGTTAGCTGGGGGCTGGTTTTTGCAATTTCGGAAAAAATGATTATTTATAAGCTTTCTTTTATTTTTTCAAGCCAGAATAATGCCCCTGTAACGTCTTTAATTTCTTTAAAAGTAAGGCTTAAGCGGTTTCTGCTTTCCTTGAGTTTACATGATCGGGGATTTAACTGAATAAAATTCAGAACACCAGTAAAATTTTTACTTTGAAAATATTCTGATTCCTGATTCCTGATAAAATAGCAAACAAACAAGTCGTTTTTAAGCATTATTTTTTCGAAGCCAATATTCCTGGCTAAATGCCGCAAACGTATGGTATTGATCAGATCATCAGTTTGTGGCGGTACTGGTCCGAAACGATCGAGCAATCTTTCTCTGAAAGCTTCTAATGTTGCTTCATCTTCAATGGCATTTAATTCTTTATATAGGCTGAGACGTTCAGTAGTATTAGTGATATAATCATTGGGGATAAGGATTTCCAGATCAGTTTCGATCTGACATTCCTTTACATAATTTTTTTCAGTTTCTTTTCCAAAAACAGCACTGAATTCGTCTTCTTTCAATTCTAAAATTGCTTCATCGAGAATACGCTGATACATTTCAAAACCTATTTCCGAAATAAAACCGCTTTGTTCTGCGCCAAGAATATTACCGGCACCTCTTATATCCAGATCGCGCATTGCAATATTCAAACCTGAACCAATATTAGAAAACTCCTCAATGGCACGGAGACGTTTACGGGCTTCATCGCTCATTAAGGTAAAAGGAGGAGCCAGCAGATAACAGAAAGCTTTTTTATTGCTTCGCCCTACACGACCGCGCAACTGGTGCAGGTCGCTCAAACCATAGTGATGAGCATCGTTGATAATAATGGTGTTAACATTTGGAATATCCAGTCCGGATTCAATAATAGTGGTTGCAACCAGTATATCGTAACGTCCTTCAATAAAATCGAGCATGATACGCTCAAGTTTAGCACCTTCCATTTGTCCGTGTGCAATTGCAATTCGTGCATCAGGAACAACCCGTTGAATTACACCGGCAATTTCCATGATATTCTGAACCCGGTTATTCACAAAAAAAACCTGTCCGTTCCTTGACAATTCAAGATGAACAGCATCGCGTATAAGTTCTTCATTCCATGGTCTTACTTCGGTTTGAACCGGATATCTGTTTGGAGGAGGAGTATTCATGATACTAAGATCGCGCGCACCCATCATTGAAAACTGAAGAGTACGGGGAATTGGGGTTGCTGTCAGCGTTAAAGTGTCAACATTGACTCTGAGTTTACGCAAACGTTCCTTAGCAGAAACACCAAATTTTTGTTCTTCGTCAATAATCAGCAGACCAAGGTCTTTGAACTCAACATCTTTGCTCAGCAAGCGATGAGTTCCGATAAGAATATCAATACGTCCTTCTTTTAGTTCCTGTAAAGTTTTCTTTTGCTTTGATGCTGATTTGAAACGGTTCAGATAATCAATTTTACATGGAAAGTCAGCAAGTCGGTCGCTAAAAGTATAATAATGCTGAAGCGCCAGAATAGTGGTAGGAACCAGTACTGCTACCTGTTTTGAATCAGCTACGGCTTTAAAAGCGGCACGTATGGCAATTTCAGTTTTACCAAATCCCACATCTCCGCATACAAGTCTGTCCATTGGCGAAGGTAATTCCATATCACTTTTAACATCGCTGGTGGTTTTTATCTGATCAGGGGTGTCTTCGTAAATAAATGAAGCTTCGAGTTCGTATTGCAAATAAGAATCAGGGGAGAAGGCAAACCCTTTGGTAGCCTTTCGCTGTGCATATAACTTTATAAGTTCACGGGCAATGTCCTTGACGCGCTTTTTAGTTCTGCTTTTCAGATTTTTCCATGCGTTCGAACCCAAACGGTCAAGACTGGGAGCAGTGCCATCCTTACCAATGTATTTTGAAATTCTGTGTAATGAATGAATACTGATATAAAGCAAATCATTGTCTTTATAAATTAACCGGATAGCTTCCTGATACCTTCCATTTACTTCGATCATTTCCAAACCATCAAATCGGCCAACTCCATGATCAATATGAGTTATGAAATCACCGGGCTTTAGATCATAAATTTCTTTAAGTGTAAAAACCTGACGACTTGCAAACCCGTCACGAAGCCGGAATTTATGGTAGCGGTCAAAAATCTGATGGTCGGTATAACAAACCAGTTTTAAATCCGAATCAGAAAAACCTTCATGTAATGCCATATTAATTGATTCAAAATCAATCTGTTCAAGATTGCGGTTTTGAATCATATCATCAAAAATCAACTGAATACGCTCAATTTGTTTGTTGCCGGCCGACAAAATAATATTGCGGTATCCTTTTGTAGTGTTTTCAGTGAAATGATTGAAGATCAGGTCGAAATTTTTATTGAATGATGGCTGAGCCTGTGTATTGAATATTATCGGATCATAACTGGCAAACATTGCCAATCCTGTTTCGATTAGCGGAAAACTATTTATATCATTAACAAAATCATTCTTTGAACAGAATAGTTGTGTAGGTTCAATATGCTTTACTTCTTTACTGAGGCTTTGAAAAATCTCTACAGCCTTGTCAAACTCTTTTTCAATTTTAATAAGTGCTATTTCAGTATCTTCAATCCAGATCAAAGGCTTTCCCGGCACAAATTTGAAAAAACTTTCACGATTTTCCCTTATCATCCTATCCTGAACATTGGGAATAAGTGTAATATGATTAAGCTGATCAATTGATAGCTGGGAAGAGGGATCAAAAGAACGGATACTCTCAATTGCATCAGGACCAAACTCAATACGATAAGGATAATCGTTTGAATAGGAGTATACATCAAGTAAGCCTCCGCGTATTGAAAACTGCCCGGGTTCAATCACAAACTCAACCTGATTAAAATTATATTCAATCAGTATATCACACACAAAATCCATGTCCACCTGATCATTAATATTAAGTCTAAAGGTGTTTTTTTTAAGATAAGCCTGAGTTATTACTTTTTCGCTCAGAGCCTCGGGATAGGTAACAATAATTGTAGGCTTTTGTGAATTACCAAGGCGTTTCAGCACTTCAGTCCTTAACAGGATATTGGAATTGTCAGTTTTTTCAAGCTTATAGGGACGACGGTATGTTGTAGGGAAAAACAGAATCTGTTTTTTATGAAATGGCAATTCTTTTTCTTCAAATATATTTTCAAGGTCATTAAGAAAATAAGCAGCCATTTCCTTGTCAGGGATGATAGCAACAATATTGTTTTTTTGCTTTTTAAAAAGCGCAGCCAGTACCAGTGCCTTAGCCGATCCCGTAATACCTTTGATCTGAAGGCGGTTTTTACCGGCAGCAAGATTTCCGGCAATTAGTTCAACATTGTTGTGATTAAGATAGTATTTTAAAATATCTCCTGGCTTCAAAGCGATTAATTTTTGAAGAGGCAAAATTAGAAAAAGATATTCAGAAAGGAGGTTTTGCTGTTTATGTAAGCTTGTGTAATTAATGAAGCTGCTGAATAATTCTTGATGAAAGAATGTCAATGGCAACCTTGTTTGTTCCACCTAATGGTACTATAATATCTGCATACCTTTTTGAAGGTTCAATAAAAAGTAAATGCATAGGTTTGACAAATTTTTCATAATGATCCAGTACCTGCAGGAAAGAACGTCCGCGTTCTTCAATATCACGCCTGATAACGCGCATAAGTCTGTCGTCGGCATCGGCGTCAACAAATACTTTAATATCCATTCGTTCACGAAGGCGTGGATTGGTAAGAACAAGGATTCCTTCAACAATAATTACTGATTTCGGATGAATTTCAATAGTTTCTTTTGCTCTTGCACATGTAAGATATGAATAAATAGGCATCTGGATATTGTTGTTTCCGCGGAGTTGATCCAGATGTCGGATTAGCAGATTAAATTCAATGGATGAAGGGTGGTCAAAATTTATTAATGCTCTTTCTTCGGGCGAAAGATGCCCATTGTCTTTATAATAAGCATCCTGTGGTATGACCACAACAGAATCTTTTGGCAGTAGATCTATGATTTTTTTTACTACTGTTGATTTACCAGATCCTGATCCACCGGCAATCCCTATTACTAACATATTTTATACAAACAAAAAGCTCAGCAAAATACCGGCTGCCACAGCCGAACCAATTACGCCTGCAACGTTAGGTGCCATTGCATGCATAAGCAGGTGGTTTGTAGGATCGTAACGCAATCCTTCCATCTGTACCACACGTGCACTGTCAGGAACAGCCGAAACACCTGCTGCACCAACAAAAGGATTAATTTTATCTCCTTCCTTAAGGAATAGATTCATAATTTTTGCAAAAATTATTCCTCCGGCTGTTGCAAACATAAATGAAATGGCTCCCAGAATAAAAATAAAAACTGATTGTTTTGTCAGAAACACGTCTGCCTGTGTAGAAGCTCCTACAGTGATTCCAATTAAAATGGTTACAATATCAATCATGGCATTTCGGGCAGTATCGGCGAGCCGCTTGGTTACACCGCTTTCTTTAAGTAGATTTCCGAAGAAAAGCATACCAAGCAGAGGTAAGGCGCTGGGTGAAATGAAAGTTGTAAAAAGCAAACCAATTATTGGGAATAGAATTTTTTCAAGTTTTGATACAGTGCGCGGAGGTTTCATTTTTATAACTCGCTCTTTATCAGTTGTGAGTAACCGCATTATTGGCGGTTGTATTACCGGAACCAATGCCATATAGGAATAGGCGGCTATGGCAATGGGCCCTATTAGTCGTGGCGATAGCATTGACGAAAGGAATATGGCAGTAGGACCGTCAGCACCACCGATAATTCCGATTGAAGCAGCATCTCTAAGGTCAAATCCAAAAGCTAGCGAAGAGATAAAAGTAATAAATATTCCAAGCTGTGCAGCAGCTCCCAATAATATTAGTCGCGGATTGGATATAAGTGAGGAAAAGTCAGTCATAGCGCCAATTCCAAGGAAGATAAGCGGTGGATAAACCCCTTTTATCACACCAAAATAAAGGTAGTTTAATACACTTCCTTCCTGGTAAACGCCTATTTGTAAGTTAATACCTCCATCCTGGAAAAATGGAATATTCCCAAGCAGGATACCGGTACCTATTGGTACAAGTAATAAAGGTTCGTAATTATACTGAATACCAAGATACAGAAAAAACAAACCAAACAATATCATTATAAAATGGCCATATGTAAGGTTTCTGAATCCGGTATATTCCCAGAATTTTCTAAGTCCTTTTTCGGCAGCTTTTGTTGTTTCCAGCAATACTTCTTCATTTACGCTTTGTTTTGATGCCTCGTATTTGGCACTGTCTTCGCTATAAATAACTGAATGTATGGTGCTGTCGTCTGAAGCAGAGTTAATTTGTGCGGCAATAAAATTTGCCAGCATAACAATAGCAAATATTGCAATGAGCGTCAGAGATCTTTTCATTTTTTATTAGTTTATTATCAGTCGTATAAAACCCTAGGTAATAGTTAAGTATATTAAGAAGTGGTGATTTCAAAAAGCACATCTCCCTGCAGAAAATTCTCACCATCTATAACTTTAACAGATTTAACAATGCCATCTTTTTCAGCCAGGATACTGTTTTCCATCTTCATTGCATCATAAACCAACAGTGTTGCACCTTTTTTTACTTCATCACCTTCTTTTACCATAATACTTAATACAGTTCCGGGCAAAGGAGCAGTAATTGTATATGTGGAAGCACTGATGGTTTTCTTGATCTTGGTTTCTGAACGTGTTGGTGGAGCAACAGCAGATCTGACCAATTTCGGAGTCTTGGATGTTTTAACTTCTCTGTGCACTTCAACTTTGTAAGGAGTGCCATTAACTTCAATATCAGCGATGTTTTCTTCAAATTGCTTGATTTCTACATCGTATTTATTTCCACTGATTGTAAACTGAAAATTTTTCATTATTTTTATTTTAAAATTCGTGGTTCTTTAATTAACGACGGGTATAAGTATTAAGTCCATAAATTTTTGAACTCCAGGGTGAATAGCGTTTACTCACTCTTTTGATAGTCATTACATTGCTTTCTTCATCATGAAGTTCACTAAAGTAAAGATGAAGTGCCATGCTAATGGCAGCATTTACTTCACCAGGCACATCTATTGATTCTCCTGCAGCTTCCTCATGTTTTCCCTGACGCCGTAATTTTTGGCGTATATTTAAATTAATGATCTTGGGTAACATGGTAAAAACATAATACATAAAAGCAAGTGCAAGAAATACAACAGAATAACCTACAATAGTTATTGTAAGAGCAAATCCGTCAATTGCAGATAGGTCAAATAATATGTCAGCGATGTGGATCATTGTTCTGTATGTTTAGATATTTTGCTGTTATATGTTTGAAGATCTTTATTATTATTGTTTTTAGAAATTTTTGTAATATACTGATTAGTTGTCGTATTGATTAATATTCATTAAAAAATTTACCAGCAATGCTAAATTTCTATAATGGAATATTACAATGTTTTTTTGGCGGATTTGTATCTTTTTTGGTTGCCAGAGCCTGTAAAGCACGGATTACTCTGAAACGGGTATTTCTTGGTTCGATTACGTCATCAATAAAACCAAATTTTGCAGCCTGATAAGGGTTGGCAAATTTTTCAATGTATTCTTCTTCTTTTTGTGCCAGATATTCCAATTTTTTTTCTGGATCATCCATCTTTGCAATAGTTCTGCCTTCAAGAATTTCTATAGCACCTTTTGCACCCATAACTGCGATTTCTGCAGTAGGCCAGGCATAATTGATATCGCCGCGCAGTTGTTTTGAACTCATCACATCGTGAGCTCCACCGTAAGATTTTCTAAGTGTAACGGTAACCTTGGGAACTGTGGCTTCTCCATATGCAAACAATAATTTTGCACCCTGAATGATAATACCTCCGTGTTCCTGCCGGCTACCGGGAAGGAAACCGGGTACATCAACAAAGGTGACCAGAGGAATATTGAAAGCATCGCAAAATCTCACAAAACGAGCAGCTTTACGCGAAGCATCAATATCCAGAACACCTGCCAGAAACATTGGCTGGTTAGCCACAATACCTACCGGCATACCATTGAATTTAGCAAACCCAACTACTATGTTTTTAGCAAAATGACGGTGCATTTCCAGGAATTCACTGTCGTCAACTACTGCATGAATAATATCTTTTACATCGTAAGGCTGACTGGCACTTAACGGAATAATCTCGTTAAGCATATCTTCTTTGCGGTGTATAGGGTCATAACATTCAGTAGCCGGAGGATCTTCAAGATTATTTGAAGGCAGATATTCCAGCAGCTTTCTGATAAGCATTATTCCTTCTTCTTCACCTTCGGCTTTAAAATGAGCAACACCAGATTTTCCGGTATGAACATCAGCACCACCAAGATCTTCAACAGTAATATCTTCTCCAGTAACAGCTTTTGTAACCTTGGGTCCGGTAACGAACATATAGCTGTTTTTTTCACTCATAATGATAACATCGGTAAGTGCAGGAGAATAAACGGCTCCGCCGGCACAAGGACCAAAAATTGCTGATATCTGAGGAATTACACCGGATGCCATAATGTTTCGTTGAAAAATTTCAGCATAGGCTGCCAGGCTTTGAACACCTTCCTGAATACGTGCGCCACCGCTATCGTTGATACCAATAACAGGTGCACCTACTTTCATTGCCTGATCCATTACTTTACAGATTTTATTTGCATGGGTTTCAGACAAAGATCCTCCCATAACTGTAAAGTCTTGTGAAAAAACATATACCACCCGGCCGTCAATTGTGCCATGACCGGTAATTACTCCATCGCCAAGAAAAAGCTGATCGGCTAAACCAAAATCAGTGCAACGATGAGTTACAAACATGTCGAATTCTTCAAAACTACCCTCGTCGAGTAGCATTTCAATACGCTCACGTGCAGTATATTTGCCTTTGGCATGTTGAGATTCAATTCTTTTAATACCACCACCTAATTTGGCTTTTTCTCGTAGTTCAATAAGATGATTAATCTTTGCCTGACGCTCCATGTTGATCGCTGTTAAATAAGTTATTTTACTAATTGATTATAAATAGTTTATGAGATAAAGTTTTAGAAATTGCAATTTCATAAAAACTTTTGCTATTCGTTTTTGTTTTCACAAAATTCAATAAGAACCCCACCGGTTGATTTAGGATGTAAAAAGGCTATATCCAGACCTTCAGCTCCAGCCCGTGGCGCTTTGTCAATAAGTCTTACTCCCTTTTCTTCCATTTTTGAAAGAGCATCTTCAATTCCCTTTACGGCAAAAGCAATATGATGAACACCTTCACCACGCTTTTCAATGAATTTACCAATAGGACCTTCAGAGTCAGTAGATTCAAGCAATTCAATTTTGGTTTGCCCTACCTTAAAAAAGGCTGTTTTGACTTTTTGATCTTTAACTTCTTCAATGGCATAGCATTGAAATCCAAGTACATCTTCATAAAATTTTATACTTTCTTCAAGATTGCTGACAGCAATACCAATGTGTTCAATATGAGTGAGTTTCATAAAAAATAAAATTTTTTGCAAAAATAGTAGCTTATTTTGGTTTTATTGCTTTAAATTCCGTTTATCAGCTAATTTAGAATGATTCTAAAGAACAATAAAAATATGTTAAGTGCTCTTACCTTGAAAATAAATGCTTAGAATATTTTTTTGTTTAAGTTTGACATTGTAATTTTATCGCTCAAAGAAAATTTTCAATTAATAGTATAGTGTGTAACCGAAGAATAAAGGTAATGAAATAATAGTTTAAAACACTAAAAAACAAATAATTATGAAGAATGTAAATCTGTTTTTAAAGATTTTTATGTTGTCGGCATTTATAATTGCCACAACTATGTTTACTTATGCGCAGGTTGATAATGAACAAAAGATCATTGAACTGATAAATCAAAGGTTTGAAGATCTGGGCCACCGGCTTGATATGATTGATAAATCGATTGACGACCTGGCATGGTATAACCGTATTGGCGATATAGCCTATATTGACAAAGTTTATATTACCGGACCGCCTCCGGCTAATATTAAAGATCCTCTGGTTATGGGCGCTGCGAACCCTGTCAGATTTTATACTTATGTTTTCATACCGCGTGATATTGATCCTCAAAAGAAATATCCGCTACTAGTATTGCCTCATGGCGGGGTCCATGCTTTTTTTAATACATATCATATTCATATTCTTCGTGAAATGATGACTCAGCAATACATTGTTGTAGCCCCCGATTATCGTGGAAGTACAGGTTATGGTAGAAAAATGTATGAGCTTATTGATTATGGCGGACTTGAAAATCAGGATGTTAAAGCTAGCCGTGATTATATGATAGAGAATTATGAATTTGTTGATTCAAAGCGTGTCGGCATTATTGGATGGAGTCATGGCGGGATGATCACATTAATGAATATTTTTGAATACCCTAACGAATATCAGGTTGCTTTTGCCGGTGTGCCTGTAAGTGATGTTGTGGCAAGAATGGGATATGCTACTGATGGTTACAGAGAACTTTTTTCGGCTGACTATCACATTGGAAAAACCGCACGTGAAAATATTGAAGAATATCGTCGCCGTTCGCCGGTAAACCATGCACATAAATTACAAACCCCCTTGCTTATCCATACAAACACCAACGACAATGATGTTTATGTGCTTGAAGTAGAAAATTTGATACGGGCTTTAAAAGCAGAGGGTAAAAAGTTTGAATACGAGATATATAAAGACATCCCCGGAGGCCATGGATTTGACCGTATTGATACCAGATTTGCCAAAGAAACACGCCTGAAGATATATGCTTTTCTGGCAAAGCAACTTAATCCGCCAAGGCTTCTTAAAACCATAAAAGACATTGACAAAGCTGCATACAGACCTTTAGAATTTGAAAAATAAAAAATAGCCCGGAACTTCTGCCCAGGCTTGTATATAATATCAGGTAAGCAGGGAAATGTAAAACAGCTAGGCTAAAAAGGTTTTAATTACAGCCTCCAAATTTATCTTTTGAATACCAAACCGGGATTTTAGCTCCTAAGTAAAAATTTGTACCAAAAGTATTATTTAGTAATCCTGAGAAAATATTGTTTATTCCAAAATAAACATAAGAAGCTCTGACGCCAAGACCTAAGTTCAATTTTCCGTATTGATTAACAGTAAGGGGCAGCATAACAGAATACCATTGTTGTTCAATACGCGGAGTAAGGCTATAAGTGGAAATATAATGCGAATTGCTTGTGTTTCCGTATGTTTGATGCAAAGCGGTATAAGTGGTAAGATTAACATAAAAACATTTATACGGATTAACATCAACCTGAAGACTGAATGCAGTTGGTAATTGAATATCAAATTTTTCCGATGATTTTTTATTGAATTCCACACCTTTGATTGATGATTCTCTTAAAGTAAGTGTATCGTAAAATATGTAATAAGGTGGAAAGTCCATAGAGACATCTCTGATGTTCATCCAGTATGTATTATTGGGAATGCTATTATCACCATTATCATATCGTGATTTATAATCAGGGGTTGAAGCTATTTTAAAATCATTGCTATAAAACCTGTCATAACGTAATCTGCCAATATCAATAACAGATACTCCAACCTTTAAAAAATATTTATTTACATTTGATGACCCATTGTAGGAGCTTTCAGCAGTTTTGTTACCGGCTTCATCTGAATTCTTTCTGAATTCGTAAACAGCTCCAAGATCAAGCCCTAACGAAGGTTTTGATATAAATTTATATTTCCAGTCAAATTTAAAATCTCCGGGAGCATTGTAATGTCCCCAGTTGTCAGAGAATCCTAAATATGCATATGAAGTATTCCATGAAACATAATCAGCTTTTGAAGCAGAAGAATTTGGCTGATGGATCATATAATAAAAATCATCTATTTGCATATGAGCAGCACCTAAACCCTGAAGAAGCTTTACTGTAATTCCTCCTTTTACCTGATGATTTTTATCAGAATATAGTTTACGTGCGACGGTCAGACCATAATCGGCATATAAATGATGAATAAAACGAATGTCTTTATCATGATGCCAGATATTCCATGCAGGTTTGTAGGCAAAATCCTCATAAATTGACCTTCCCAGGGCATCACCTATACCATCAATATTTATGATATTACGTAGTTTAGATGTAAAACCAATGGCAAAATCTTTTGGTAGCGAAACCATAAAACCCGGACCCATTACCGTAAGGTTGAAAAAAGCATTTCTGGCTTCATCTGAAGGGTTGGTTAAAAAACTATAATCATCCCACCAGTTTTTATTTGTAATGATCCCCAAAGGGTTAATTATACCTTCGCGTTTAAATTGAATAAAATCGTTGTAAAGATCACCATTTATACCCACAATATTTATATCAATTTTAAATTTACTGTCTGCAATTGATGCCGGCTGAAGCACCACCTGATTAATTCCCATGTAATTGTCGTTCAGCATAGGTAAAAAATCCTGAGCCTGAATGTTATACAATGCAAAAAGCATGAATGATAATAGGATAACTGTTTTCCGGGCTTTCATAAAAAATTAGATTAAAAGTGGCTAATTGAAACTATTTACTTTAAACGACAGAGCAAAAATATTATAAAAGCCCAGAAAATGAGTCTTAAATATAAAATAAATCACTGATTTTTCTGGTAGGGCTGTAAATTGATGAAAAGAAATCAGCCTCCAAATACTTGCTTGTAGATTTTTATTAATTGCGCTTTATTTTTTTAAAAATATCAGTTCGTATTTTAGTCTCATTTAATTTGTTAGTAAATCCCGACCCGGAAATTACATTTTCACAACTGTGTTCTGGCATAAATAAGCTAATTTTGCTGTTTTAAGAGAAAGGAATATTGTGGATAAACTTTTTGATGGTTTGAACAAAGCGCAACGTGAAGCAGTCATGCATACCGAAGGTGCCAGCATGGTGATTGCAGGAGCAGGGTCAGGGAAAACCAGGGTGTTGACTTATAAGGTTGCCTGGCTAATAAAAAAAGACACAGATCCTTTTAATATTCTTGCATTGACCTTTACTAATAAGGCTGCCCGGGAAATGAAAGAGAGGATAGTACAGCTTGTTGGCGCTGATGCACGTAATGTGTGGATGGGTACGTTTCACTCTATTTTTGCTCGTTTGTTGAGAGTTGAAGGACACAGGCTCGGTTATCCATCAAACTTCACAATTTATGATACCGATGATTCAAAAAATCTGCTGAAAAACATAGTTAAGGAGTTAAACCTCGATCCAAAAGTTTACCAACCCAATTACTTACTTGGCAGAATTTCAATATGTAAGTCGAATCTTATCTCGGCTCAGGAATATATTGATAATGAGGAGCTTGTTAATAGCGACAAGATGGCTCAAAAACCTGAAATCGCCCGTATTTTCATGATATATCAGCAGCGGTGCTTCAAAGCTTCGGCAATGGATTTTGATGATTTGCTTTTTAATACCTATATTATACTTCGCGACTTTCCGGATGCACTGTATAAATATCAGCAAAGGTTCAAATACATCCTTGTTGACGAATATCAGGATACAAATTATGCTCAGTATCAGATTATTAAAAAGCTGGCTGCCAATAACGAAAATATTTGTGCTGTAGGCGACGATGCTCAGAGTATTTATGCATTCAGAGGGGCAAATATTAAAAATATTCTGAATTTTAAATATGATTATCCCGATCACAAAATTTTTAAACTTGAACAAAACTATCGCTCAACAAAAACAATTGTAGATGCAGCCAATTCCATTATCAAAAATAATAAAGATCAGATTTTCAAAGAGATATGGACTGAAAATGAGGAGGGTTATAAAATAAGGATCTTCAGGGCGCAATCTGACAACGAGGAAGGCAATTTGGTGGCGGCTGCAATTTTTGAGAATAAAATGAATCAACATCTGCCTAACAGCGCTTTTGCAATCCTGTACCGTACCAATGCCCAGTCGAGGGCAATGGAAGAAGCGCTACGCAAGTTGAATATACCCTATCGTATTTTTGGAGGTCTATCATTTTATAAACGCAAGGAAATTAAAGACTTGCTGGCTTATTTCCGTTTATGTGTCAATCATAACGACGAAGAAGCTTTTCTCAGAATTGTGAATTATCCGACAAGGGGAATTGGAAAAACAAGTGTTGAAAAACTAATCGCTCTGGCAGGTGAAAACAACAAAAGCATCTGGGAGGTTACTGATGATATGGCATTGCTCAGAAGTGTCCTGAACCAGGGAACAATACAGAGGATACGTGATTTTACCACTATGATCCGTAGTTTCTCGGTTCAGCTAAAAACGCGTAATGCCTACGATCTTGCTAAGCATATTGCTGTGTCATCCGGAATAATACGAGAGCTGAATGAAGATAAAACCCTGGAAGGAGTAGCCCGTCTGGATAATATTGAAGAATTGCTTAATGCTATCAGGGAGTTCACAGAAAAAACCCCTGAATTGCCTCTGGAAGATGGAAATACTAAGAAAGCCTCACTTGACGATTTTATGTTAGATATAGCCTTGCTTACCGATGCCGACAATGAAGACGACAAGGATGACCGGGATAAGGTTTCTATGATGACTATGCATCAGGCTAAGGGGCTGGAGTTTCCCTATGTTTTTGTTGTAGGGCTGGAAGAAAATCTTTTTCCATCGTTTCAGTCGCTTTCCTCGCGTGCTGATATTGAAGAAGAACGGCGTTTGTTCTATGTTGCAATAACACGTGCCCGCGAAAGACTTTTTCTTTCCTATGCTGAAAATCGTTACCGTTGGGGCGATCTTTTAGCCTGTGAACCAAGTCGTTTTATTGATGAAATTGATCAAAAATTTATTGAAAAGCCATCGTTAAGAGGGGGAAGGCATTTTAAAATGACCAGGCATCATCATATTTCCAGTGATAATACTCAGTTTCCGGTTTCTTTGCCGGCTAACAAAAAAATAAAGCCATTAAGACAAGCTGAGCGTATGGCAGTAAATCCGAGTACATTAAGTTATGATTTCAGCGAACTTCAAACCGGTATGGAAATAGAACATGATCATTTCGGGCGGGGTAAAATAATAAGTCTTGAAGGTATTGGTTCGAACCGGAAAGCAACAATATTTTTCCCTAACATAGGGCAAAAACAACTTTTGCTGAAATTTGCAAAATTAAGGATCATCAAATAGTTTTTTTCCAACGGAAATAAAGCTATATTCGCAGGACTGAAGCAGAATAAGCACTTTTAAATAATAGCACAGAAATATGTATTTGTTTGAATTCAAAGAGATTTGTTAACTTTGCAGCCAAATGTATGGCTTCTGTTATAGAACCAGATAATCTCCATCAGCACATACATTATTTCCAGTAATAATCCTTTAAACTTTTTTATGGAATACAACACACAACGATCAAAATTAGTCGTACCTGAATATGGCAGAAATATTCAGAAAATGGCTATGCATCTGTTAACTATTGACGATCGTGAAAAACGCAGCCGTATGGCAAAAACTATAATACAAATAATGGGAGTTATTCATCCTGAAGCTAAAGACGCTCCTGATGCACGTCAGAAACTTTGGGATCATCTGCATATAATTACTGATTTTCAGTTAGATATAGATTCACAATTTCCAAAGCCTTCGAAGGAGATGCTTGAAAAAAGACCATCTCCCATGCCCTATACTCAAGAAAATATTGAACTTAAGCATTATGGGAAAAATATAATCCGGATTATTGAAAAAGTGGCAGAACTTAAAGAAGGACCGGAAAAAGAGAATCTTACCAAAGCTATTGCTAATTATCTTAAAAGATCATACTTAAGCTGGAACCGTGAATCAATTACTGATGAAATCATTTCTGATCATCTTTCACTTCTTTCGGATTCAAAACTTAAACTCAGCGATACAATCCGTCTTACTGAAACCAGCGATATTCTGGCACGTCAGCGTAAAAGGAAATTTAACGTTAAATCGCAATCAAAGAACAGAGGTAGAAGAAAATAATTCATCTCATGAGCTCATTTGAAATTAAAGGCGGACGCCATTTAAAAGGAGAAATCACACCGCAGGGTGCTAAAAATGAAGCATTACAGATATTATGTGCAGTATTGCTAACCCCTGAAAAAATCACTATTCGCAATGTCCCTGATATTCTTGATGTAAATAAGCTTATGGAAGTGCTTGGCGATCTGGGTGTTCGGATCCAGAAGCTTGACCAGCAAACCTATACTTTTCAGGCTGATGATATTGATATAGAAGTACTTAAAAAAAAGGAATTCAGAAATAAAGTTGCAAGCCTGCGTGGTTCTGTCATGATAATGGGTCCTTTGCTGGCTCGTTTTGGCGAAGCATATATCCCACAGCCGGGAGGAGATAAAATAGGACGCAGAAGGCTGGACACTCATTTTATTGGTTTCAGGAATCTTGGCGCAAAATTTAGCTTTGACCCCGATCTGAAAGCTTACCATGTAATGGCACCCAAACTGCAAGGTGCATATATGCTGCTTGACGAAGCTTCAGTTACCGGTACAGCCAATATTATTATGGCGGCAGTTATGGCTTCAGGTAAAACAACTATTTTCAATGCAGCATGCGAACCTTATATTGTTCAGCTTTGCCGCATGCTGAACTGCATGGGTGCAAAAATAAGCGGTGTAGGGTCTAACCTGATTACTATTGAAGGAGTTGAAACATTAAGAGGTTGTGATCATACCATGCAGCCCGATATGATTGAAGTAGGAAGCTTTATAGGGCTGGCAGCAATGACCCGGTCAGATATTACAATTAAAAATGTTGATCACAGGGAACTGGGCATAATTCCTGAAGTGTTTGGACGTCTTGGAATAAAAATGGACCTGTCGGGTGGCAATATTCATATTCCTGCTCAGGAACATTATGAGGTAGAAACCTTTATGGATGGTTCGATAATGACCATTGCCGATGCACCCTGGCCCGGATTTACTCCTGACCTCATAAGCATTGCTTTGGTTACTGCCACACAGGCAAGAGGTACGGTTCTGATACATCAGAAAATGTTTGAAAGCCGCTTGTTTTTTGTTGACAAACTCATTGATATGGGCGCACAGATCATACTTTGTGATCCGCACAGGGCAACGGTAATAGGTTTGAACCGTCAAATCCCGCTGAGAGGGGTGCGTATGGTCTCTCCCGATATCAGGGCAGGAGTGGCATTGCTTATTGCTGCATTATCGGCAAAAGGAACAAGCATAATTGAAAATATTGATCAGATTGACAGAGGTTACCAGAATATTGACAAAAGGCTCAGAGAACTGGGAGCAGAGATTTATAGGTTCTAAATTCCAAAGCCTGTATTCAGAATAGTACTTAAAAAAACGCTTATTTATGACATTTTGGCGCAATTTAAGTACTGGCAGGCGATTTGATAACAATAAAAAGCCACCTTAATAGTGGCACTATTTTTATTTGCAAAACGATCATTTAGTGGAAACTAAAAGAAATACAACGATATAATTATGAAGAAATCAAAAAATATCGAAAAAGAAATGTCAGAAAAAAATACTGATGGTAAACAGCAGGAAGAAGTAAAACATCCACAGATGGAAACTGTTGAGGATGAGATAAATGATAACGGAGAGGAAAAAATAAATGAACTGGAACAGAAGTTACGCAGGCAGATTGAGGAGCTAAAAGATACCAATTTAAGGCTGCATGCTGAGTTTGATAATTATCGCAAGCGTACGATTAAGGAAAAGATAGAATTAAGCAAAACTGCATCTGGGGATGTGATAATTGATTTGCTTCCGGTACTTGATGATTTTGACAGGGCTTTGAAAAATATAACCGATGCCGGTGCCGAAAATGCTTTTACCGAAGGTATAGCACTTATTTATAATAAGTTGCTTAAGGTTCTTTCACAAAAAGGTGTTGAAGAGATACAGGCAAAAGATCAGATTTTTGATACCGATTTCCATGAGGCAGTAAGTCATATTCCCGGCGATGACCCTGACGGTGAACAAAAGATAATAGATGTGGTTCAGAAAGGATATAAGCTTAATGGCAAAGTAATTCGTTTTGCAAAAGTGGTGGTGGGTTCGTAAAATGAGTAATTATTGGATCTTATAACTGAATAACGGATAACAAAACAAGAAAAAATAACCATAAATAAACCGTGGCTAAAAGAGATTATTATACAGTATTGGGCGTTGATCGCAACGCTGATGAAACAGCAATTAAAAAGGCTTATCGTCAGTGTGCATTGAAATATCATCCTGATAAAAATCCCGGAAACAAGGAGGCAGAAGAAAAATTCAAGGAAGCTGCTGAAGCCTATGAAGTGTTGAGCAACCCTGAAAAGCGTGCTAAATACGACAAATTCGGGCATGACGGGCTTAAGAACATGGGCGGTGGATTCAGTGGTGCTGGAATGAGCATGGAAGATATATTCAGTCAGTTTGGCGATATTTTTGAAAGTGCTTTTGGCTTTGGCGGATTTAGCGGATTTGGCGATTTTAGAGGTAGACAATCTCAGCGCCGTAATGTGAAACGTGGTACTAACCTTAGAGTAAAGGTAAAACTGACCCTTGAAGAGATTGCTAAAGGTGTTGAGAAAAAGATAAAGGTTCAGAAGTATGTAAGCTGTAATGAATGTAGTGGCAGTGGCGCCCGTGGCGGAAGTTCTTTCAATACCTGCTCTACCTGTCATGGTACCGGACATGTAACGCGTGTTACAAGTACGTTTTTGGGTCAGATGCAAACAACAAGTACCTGCCCGACCTGTGGTGGCGAAGGGCGTATAATCAGCGATAAATGCCCTGCCTGTTCCGGCAACGGTGTTGTTAAGGGCGAAGAAATAATCACGGTTAAAATACCTGCTGGAGTTGCTGAAGGCATGCAATTATCAATGAGCGGAAAAGGTAATGCAGCAGCAAGGGGTGGAATTCCGGGTGACCTTATCATTCTTATCGAAGAACAAAAACATCCGAATCTGGTAAGGGATGGCAGCAATTTATTATACGAACACTATATAAGTTTTCCTGAAGCAGCTTTGGGTTTGAGCCTTGAGGTACCTACTATTGAAGGACGTGCCCGTATCCGTATTGAACCGGGTACACAGTCAGGGAAGATATTGCGTTTGAAAGGAAAGGGATTGCCCTCAATTGAAAATCATGGACGCGGCGATTTACTGGTAAGCATAAATGTGTGGACCCCGGAAAATCTTACAAAATCAGAAAAGGAAATCCTGGAAAAGCTTAAGGAATCATCAAATTTTCAACCTAAGCTATCAGGTAAGGAAAAGAATTTTTATGAGCGCATGAGAGAGTATTTCTAATTATTAACCTGATTCAAATTACTTTGCAAACATAAAGTTGCACAATTAAACTCTCATTAATGGAACTTTTTATAGCTCAAAACATTAAAAAACAATATGCCAATCATCTGGCATTGAACAAAGTAAGTATCAGCGTTAATAAACAAAGGATATTTGGTTTATTAGGACCTAACGGAGCCGGAAAAACCACACTGATACGTATTATTAACCAGATAACTGCCCCTGACGATGGCAAATTATTTTTTGCCGGCGAGCGCCTCATCCCAAAACATACTGCAGAAATTGGCTATCTGCCCGAAGAACGCGGACTTTATAAAAAGATGAAAGTCGGTGAGCAGGCTCTTTATCTTGCACAACTTAAAGGACTAAGCAGGCATGAAGCTTTGATACGTCTGAAAAAATGGTTCGAAAGAATGGATATACAGGCGTGGTGGGATAAAAAGGTAGAAGAGCTTTCGAAAGGTATGCAGCAAAAAGTTCAGTTTATTATTACTGTTATTCACGAACCTCAGTTACTGATATTCGATGAGCCTTTCAGCGGGTTTGACCCTATAAACGTGAATATTCTGAAAGAAGAAATACTGCAGCTACGCGACAAAGGAGCTACCATTATTTTCAGTACACATAACATGTCGTCAGTTGAAGAGCTTTGCGATGATATAGCATTGATTGATAAAGCTGAAAAAATCCTTGACGGTGGGGTTAAGGATATTAAACAACAGTATAAAGACAATATTTACGAAGTACTTTGCAATTCAATGAATGACGAAATTAACGATGTACTGAAGCCCGGATACAGGATGATTGAAAAGGCTGAAGAAGGATCTCTTACACGTTTAAAGATAAAAGTGCCGCCTCATACACACTCAAATGAGTTACTTCAGAACCTCATACAATATGTTGAAATTCACGAATATCGTGAGCTGCTGCCCTCAATGAATGATATTTTTATCAGAAAAGTAAATGAGGCTTCAGGAAATGAAAGTATGAACCAGATTGCCAATAACCTTTAAGCGCTCCGGATTATGAATAAAATTTCACTTATCATACAACGTGAATATCTCACAAGGGTTAAGAAAAAGTCGTTTATCGTAATGACTATCCTTGGACCAGTACTGATGGCTGCTTTGTTTATTGTGCCTGTTTATCTGGCGCAGATGGGCGGAGAAGTAAAAACCATACAGGTAGTTGATGAAACTGGAATGTTTTCTCACAGGTTCGAAAATACCAAAGAGCTTATTTTCAAACCCCTTGACCTTGATATTGAACAGGCTAAGGCTATTTTCCCAAATAGCGGAGATGATGCCCTGCTGTATATTCCAATTACTGAACTAAGCGTGCCATCATCGGCTTTCCTTTATTTTGACAAGCAGCCTACCATGATTATAAAATCGCATATTAACAGCAGTATGCGGCGCGAGGTTGAAAGCCTGAAACTTGCAGCATCTGGAATTGACCCTGACATAATGCGTTCAATAAAAAGCAGTGTTAATCTGGTAACCATCAAGCTGCATGAAGGCGGAAAGGAAGAGAAGAAATTTTCAGAAGTGGCTACAATATTAGGATTTGTTTCGGCAATACTTATTTATATGTTTGTTTTCATGTTTGGAAGCCAGGTAATGCGTGGTGTTATCGAAGAAAAAACCAGCCGTATTGTTGAGGTGATTGTTTCGTCAGTAAAGCCATTTCAGCTTATGATGGGTAAAATTGTAGGAATAGGACTGGTAGGGCTTACTCAGTTTTTATTATGGGTTGTGCTTACTCTTATGATAGTTGTAGGATTTCAGACTGCATTTCCTGAAAAGTTCAGGGCTTCGGAAACCGAAAACAAAATGATAAGCAATACCAGAATTACCGATGCCAATCAATCAATTGAAGAAACACTTCAGATTGACGAATCAGTTATGGCTCAGGTAGCCGAAGGGATACGCTCAATTAATTTTTCAGCGATCATCTTTTCATTTCTGTTCTATTTTCTTGGCGGTTATCTGCTTTATGCTGCCTTGTTTGCTGCAATAGGAGGTGCGGTTGATAATGAAACTGATTCACAGCAATTTATGCTTCCTATTACTATTCCGCTTATTATAGCCCTTGTTATGGCACAATATGTTATAAATGAACCCAATGGTCCCATATCTTTCTGGTTGTCAATTATTCCGCTTACCTCACCAGTGATCATGATGATACGTATTCCTTTCGGGGTTCCGTATTTCGATCTGGGATTATCGGTAGTGTTGCTGATACTTGGCTTTTTGGGTACTACATGGCTGGCAGCAAAAATTTACCGTACCGGAATATTGATGTATGGCAAAAAGGTTGACTACGCCGAATTATGGAAATGGCTTAGATACAAGGGTTAAGCCAACTGGTTTTTTAATAGAGTTTGGAAATTTCTATGATGTTATTTCGCATGCTATGAGTTCTGCCTGTTTTAAAACTGTTTCCGTAGCAAGCTCCTGCATATCAGGCGGGTAACCGTAACGGCGGAGCAATCTTTTAACGGCAACTCTCAGCCCCGCTCTCACACTTTCTTTGATAGTCCAGTCGATTGTAGCCTTTTTCCTTATTTCCTCAGTAAGAACAACAGCCAATTCGCGCAGCGTGTCTTTCTGCATCAGTTCGCGGGCACTCTTGTTATCGGCTACGGCTGTATAAAAAGCATATTCAAAATCGGTAAGCCCCATTTCCTGTGCCTCGTTATCCATTTTCACAATATCATTGCTTATACCGATAAGTTCTTCAATCACTTCTGCAGCAGTGATAATTTTATTATGGTATTTGCGAATTGCCTCCTGCAACATTTCCATTAATGTTTTACTTTTTACAAGATTCTTTTTACTGCGTGCCTTAATTTCATCGTTAAGCAGTTTCTTCAACACCTCTAAAGCAATATTTTTATGCTCCATTCCTTTCAGTTCCAGCAGAAACTCTTCAGAGAGAATTGAAATGTCCGGCTTTTTAATTCCGGCGGCATCAAATACATCAATCACTTTTTCAGAAACTAAAGCTTTGTCGATTACCTGCCGGATAGTGGTTTCAATCTCTTCATCAGTGCGTCCCGTACCGGTCATATCAAACTTGGCAAGACGGGCTTTCACTGCCTGAAAAAATGAAATTTCATCTTTTACGTTCATCGCCTCATCGTGTGGAACGGCAATGGCAAAGGATTTGGAAAGTGCGGTAACTTCATCGATAAAACGTTTTTTGCCGTCTTCCAGTCCGAGGATATGTTCTTCTGATGCCAGAATCAGAGCTAATTTCTTTGATGTGTCGGCTTTAAAGAATTCCTTATAATCGAAACTATATAACATCTGTGAAACTACTTCAAATTTTTCAAGCATTAATTCCACAGCCTGCTCCTGCAAAATAGTCGGGTCGCCTTTACCTCCGGAATCGGAATAGAACGAGAGAGCCTGTTTTAAATCGGAGGCAATTCCGAGATAATCGACAATCAATCCGCCGGGCTTATCCTTATATACACGGTTTACCCGTGCAATTGCCTGCATCAGGTTATGCCCTTTCATTGGCTTGTCGATATAGAGCGTGTGCAAACTGGGTGCATCAAAACCTGTGAGCCACATATCGCGCACGATAACCAGCTGCAATTCATCATCGGGATTTTTCATTCTGTCAGCGAGTGTTCTGCGCTGCTCTTTTGTTGTGTGGTGCTTTGCAATCTGCGGACCGTCGGACGATGCCGATGTCATAACTACTTTGATAACTCCTTTTGTAAGTTCATCCGAATGCCATTCAGGTTTCAATGCTATAACAGCATCGTAAAGTTCGGCGGCAATGCGGCGACTCATGGCAACAATCATCGCTTTGCCCTCAAAAACCTCCTGACGCTGCTCGAAATGGGTGATAATATCTTTTGCAATAAGGTTGATTCGCTTTTTACTGCCCACAAGAGCTTCAAGCTGTGTCCATTTCGCTTTTGCTTTTTGAGTGGAAGTCAAATCATCTTGTTTGAGTTCCTCATCCAGATCATCAATCAGTTTTTTGCCCTCGTCGCTCAGACTTACTTTTGCCAAACGGCTTTCGTAATAAATACGCACTGTGGCACCGTCTTCCACTGCCTGAGCAATGTCGTACACATCCACATAGTTGCCAAAAACAGCCGGTGTGTTAACATCAGTACTTTCGATTGGCGTACCGGTAAAACCCAGATAAGTGGCATTGGGCAGGGCATCACGCATATATTTTGCAAAGCCGTAAACAATTTTTTTACCTATTACCTCTCCGCTTTCATCTTTATCGTCGATTGTTTTTGCCCTGAATCCGTATTGTGTGCGGTGTGCTTCGTCGGCTATCACCACAATGTTTTCACGCTCAGAGAGCAGCTCATATACATTACCTTTATCCGGTTGAAATTTCTGAATTGTAGAGAAAACAACACCTCCTGAAGCTACTTTCAGCAGCTCTTTCAATTGCCCGCGGTTATCAGCCTGTACCGGTTCCTGACGCAGCAACTGTTTTGATGCCGCAAAAGTATCGAAAAGCTGGTCGTCCAAATCATTTCGGTCTGTAATTACCAGAATTGTTGGATTATTGAGTTTAAGCACAATTTTTCCAGTGTAGAAAACCATTGACAATGATTTACCACTGCCTTGTGTATGCCATACCACACCTGCTTTTCGGTCGCCTGAAGGTTGTATTTTTACACCCGGCAAGCCATAACTTTCCGGGGATTCCTGCACTATGTTCCCCTCCGCTGGAGGGGTGCCCGAAAGGGCGGGGTGGTTATAGTTATCCTCTGCCGGAGAGCTGCCTTTTAAGGCAGGATGGTCATAAAGCCATTGCATTGTAACATCCATATTTTTCAGGATATCCTCAACCGGAATATGAATAACTTCTAACCCCAGAGATTGAAGATAAGCATCTCTTTTTGCATCATATTCCTGCTTATTATCATGGCTGCTGCCATCAATTTCTATTACTACATTACAGTTGCTGCAATAAAAATCAACAATATAGTTTCCAATGATTTTTTGACGATCAAAATCATAACCTTTGAATTGCTTATTTTTTACCTGATTCCAGAATAATACCTCTGATAAATTTCCGGCTTTTCTAAGTTCACGGGCCCTTTCCTTTAATCTTGGATTATATGGCAGATTGAAGTAGTTTTGAGAGTTGCGGTATTTTAGCACTTTGTCTTCCTCCGTTGTCGGAATCCACCCCTCCGCGGGAGAGGAATCTACCACCCCGGTCTGCGACCACCCCTCCAAAGGAGGGGAATTTAAGCCGACTGCCCGCAAAGTTGACTCTACTGCCCGATTTACTGCGTAGTATTGATGATATGCTGCCAGTTTTTTCACTGTTTCAATGGTGATGATACCCGTTTCGGAATCTTCACGTTTCATTTTTTCAAAAACGATAAAATGACGTATTAAATCTAACAAAGTAGCAGGATTCAACATCCCCAGAACAAGCGTTTCCAGCTCGCTGGTCAGATGTGATGCCTCGATTTTGCCATCTACTGTTTTCCATGCCATATAACGGCTGAAACCTGCCGAAATGGAGCCCGCCTTTGCTTCCAGCCCGTCTGAAATAACTACCAGTCCGTTGTAGGTAAAAAGCGTTGGAATGGCTGATTTGTAGGTTTCTATTTGCCGAAAGGCGGAACGAACGGTAGTGCTTTCATCGGCTGCATTTTTCAGTTCCATCACCACTAAGGGAATACCGTTGACAAAAAGCAGCACATCAGGGCGTTTGTTTACCCCGTTTTCAATCACGGTAAACTGATTGGCAACTACAAAATCATTGTTAAGCGGATTGTCAAAATCTATCAGCCATAAACGGTCTCCTCGCTCATCACTGCCGACACGCTTAATTACCGGGATTCCCTCGGTCAGATAGCGGTGAAATGTTTCGTTGTTTATCAGCAAATCGGGCGATGCAATGCGCTGAATTTCTTTCAATGCCTCTGCTTGTACAGGCAGCGAGATATCCGGGTTGATGCGACGAACAGCGGTTTCCAATGCGTCCATCAGCAGCACTTGCTCGAAATTTTCACGTAAAGGATTGTCACTATCAGGTGCAATATCAGGAGCATAAATATAGCGGTAGCCCATGTCTTCCAACAATTCTATGGCAAATTCTTCGATGGTATGTTCAGTCAGTCGGGTCATGGTTTATTTTGGATTTATTGATTTTAATGTATCATTTTCCCATTTTGCAGGATTATTAATGATGTATTTTTTTATACGTTGATATTCTGAATCGTTTCGGATGATATGGTCATGATAATTGGGTTGAAAAAAATGATTATTACGATTGTATTTTGGAATATTCAATCCATTTTCATCAATGTAATCATCAATTTTTGAATTTACCGCCGATTTAAACCCTGCAATGAACGATGATATTGATTTGGGTTTCCGGTAAAATGGTCGGTTTTCCGATTGGGCGGATCGGTTGGATTGTTGTGGGGCGTTGGATTGTGGGGCGTTGGATTGCGGGACGTTGGATTGTGGGGCGGTGGATTGGTTGGATTGCGGGACGGTGGATTGTGGGACGTTGGATTGTGGGACGGTGGATTGTGGGGCGTTGGATTGTTGTGGGACGTTGGATTGTTGTGGGACGTTGGATTGTTGTGGGACGTTGGATTGTAGAGACGCACGGCCGTGCGTCTCTACGTGCGTATCGTCCGAACCGTGCGAACCGTCCGAATCGTGCGTACCGTCCGAATTACCCATATCATCCATTTCGTTTTTGATTACCCCATTATTATTCAAAATGATTATGGCATGTAAATGGTTTGGCATTATAATATATTCATCCAAATACAATTCGTCGCGAATATCAAACGATTTTAACCATTCATTATCAACGATTTTGCCCATTTCCGATAATGATATATGTCCATCAATAATTTCACCCAAATTGCATTCCCGATTTTGTGTTACCAAGGTAATAAAATAAATACCATCACCGGAATAATCCCACCGGGGCATTCTGTGCGATGCTATCCTGTATTTATTTCTGAATTTATCGTTCATCGTTACACAATTTTTGCGTTCTTATATCACCCGCACATTCCCATTCATTAATTTCGGTAACAGGGTATCCCGCAATTGCGTTAGGGTGCGGATTTGGGATTGATTTTGATTTATTTTTTTGAATAATGGTCTTACTAAATTATTAAATAGTTTTATTTGATTATCATCGGGGACTAAAAAAGTAATACTCCTTAATGCACCAAGAGATATATACTCCTGTGTACTGCCACTTTTATTTTCAAAGATAAATTCTTTACCAAAATCTGATAATAACCATAAATATGTAAAGAATTTCCATGTATAGTTTTGAGATGTTTTAAATAGTCCAATATTTTTTATAGCATAATCAATTTTTTTTGACTGTTCTAAATAAGTGTTACCAATAGTACCAATCATTGAAAATAATATGTCATATGTTTCTACTGCGCTTCTTTTATTTATCTGTTCAAAATCTTCATCTGAAATATAATATGCGTTTTCTAAGTCAACATAGTGCTTATACAAATGTCTTGATGTTACCAGTTTCTTTCCAAATTCCTTTGGCTTAGGAGAATCATGTGTTCCATCTCTTATTTCAAATAAATCTGTGATTTTTATCTCTTCCCACTCTTCCTCCGTTTCTTCTGCAAACCACTGCCGAAACAGCGTTTCTGCCATTTTTTCCAGGGTTTCATTCTGGCGGTGCAGCAAATCAATTTTATCATCTAAACTGCTTAATATGGATGCAATAGCGGCTTGCTCGGGAAGTGGGGGAAGATTAACATCTATCTCTTTAAATGTATCTCTTGTAATTGTGTCAAAAACACCTCCATGTGCTATTTGCAAGAAGTTGGCAACAGTGTCTTTTAAGAGATAGTATATATATTCATTATTACTGTATTCTGCTCTTGCTTTAATTCCATAACAAGATTGATTGAAAGCCATTTGTCTTCCAAGCATAGCTATTACACCCACAGTACCCCTTGCAGAAATAATAATATCATCTTTATCCAAAAGTTTTGTACTGCTTTTTTCTAATCCAAGATTGGTTATACTTTTATCTGTTTCATGTACATACTTTTTACCGGTATTAAAATCTACAACAGAGAGCCACGGAATATCACCATTCCAATATTCTGAAATGGATGTTTTTGGTGTTCCTCCACCAATAATATTTATAATATCAAATAGTCTATATTCCTTCCACTCACTCATTATCGCCTCCTTCCCTTAGTTTATTCAATACATCCTGCGCCAGTGAATCCATTCTTGAAAATCCGAACCACCGTTTTCCTAAATCTTTTAGCGATGCGCCGATATGGTAAAGCTCCTCTTCATCAATTAGTAAAAAGCGATCGTGGCTGGTGCTCCATTCCCTTATTTCGATAGCGGGATATTGGCTGTTGTGTCTTTCCAGGTCTAATTGCATGGCTCTGCTGATGGTTTTGGTGTAAATAGTGCAGGAAACCTCTTTTTTACGTTTGCTTAATAGTGTCAGTACGGTATCATCTACATAATTGTCAATTAAAATAATGGATTTCTTTGCATTGCGGACTAAATCGGAAGCAAAAGTATAGGCATCAAAAACTTGTCCTTCAAAAAAGAGTCCTTTATCGGGCAGCTCTTTCGATTTAATCTGGAAATCAATCTCCTGAACTTTACTGGCCAGCGTTTCAACATTATTTTCAATGCGGTTCATCCGTTGGTTTAAGGCATAGCCTTTCAGCATATAATCTCTTAAAACATTGGTTGCCCAAATGCGGAATTGAGTGCCTTGTTTAGATTTTACGCGATAACCAACGGAAATAATAACGTCGAGGTTGTAGTAATCGACTTCTCGTTCAACCTTTCGAGCGCCTTCTTGGCGAACTTGTCGGAAATTCCGACAAGTTCGAATTCTCTCTAATTCACCTTCTTCAAAAACATTGGTTATATGCTCAGTAATAGTGCTTCTCCCACGACCAAAAAGATCTGCCATTTGTTGTTGGGAGAGCCAAACTGTATCATCTTCCATTCTTACCTCAATCCTTTCAGGCAACTCGTCCGATTGATATAGTATAATTTCGTTTGTCATAGCTTAAAAAGTTATGTAATTGCTATAAACCTTGTTACATTTTGTTCTGTAAAGTCATATAGATTAGCAGAAGTGTGCATTGATGTGTTCGCAATTTGCGACCAGTTTATTTTTGAACTGTTGCATTTTTTGCAACAACTGAATAGCTGATTAATTTCTGACATTAATATCTGTTTTCCTTTTAATAACATCGTGTTAAGTGGTATGTCGGAAATTCCGACATGATATGTTACCTTGACTTGAAATCGCAATTTGCGACTTCAAGTTGTTACATTCTATTTGATTTACTCATCTTCTTCCAGTTTAATTTTAGCAAGATTTTCAGCAATCAATTTGTTTAATTCAGCCTCTTCTTGCAGTTGCGTATCTAATTCTGCTTTTAGCGAAGCGAAACGCTCGGCAAAATCAAAATCATCTTCCTCTTCGGGTAGTCCTACATAGCGACCCGGTGTTAAAACATAATCCAGTTCAGCGACCCGTTCAATGGGTACCGATGCACAAAACCCGGGAATATCGCGATAGTTCAGTGATTCTGCTGTTTCGTATGATGCTTCAGCTTCGGCGGCTATCATTGTTTGCCACTCTTCGATATTGATGGATTCTACGCTTTCTGTTTTCTCTCCTTTTTTCCACAAGTGGTAGGTGTCGGCTATCAATTGGATATCATCCTCTGATAATTCCAATGTGCGGCGGTTAATCAGATGTCCTAAGTTGCGGGCATCGATAAATAGGATTTCATTTTCTCTTGTGGAGTCGCGATTAATCGCAACTCCACTGCGAAGGAACCACAGAGAAGCAGGAATTTGAGTATTTAAAAACAATTTACCGGGCAGGTTTACAATGCATGCTATCAATCCGGCTTCAATCAGTGCCTGTCGTATTTCACCTTCACCAGAAGTTTTGCTGGTTAGCGAGCCTTTTGCCAATACAAAGCCGGCCTGTCCGTTGGGTGCCAAGTGATAAAGAAAATGCTGTATCCAAGCATAATTCGCATTGCCCACGGGTGGTGTGCCGTATTGCCAGCGCCCGTCCTTGCGTAGCAAGTCGCCGCCCCAGTCGCTCACGTTAAAAGGTGGATTAGCTATTATATAATCGGCTTTCAGGTCTTTGTGCGCATTGTTGAGAAATGAGCCTTCGTTGTTCCACTTCACCTGCGAGCTGTCAATACCTCGAATAGCCAGATTCATTTTACATAAGCGCCAAGTTGTTTGATTACTTTCTTGCCCGTAAATTGAAATATCGTTGATACGCCCTTGGTGCTCAGCTACAAACTTCTCAGACTGCACAAACATGCCTCCCGAGCCACAACAAGGGTCAAACACGCGTCCTTTATGAGGTTCCAGCATCTCTACCAAAAGCTCCACCACACTGCGTGGCGTGTAGAACTGCCCGCCTTTTTTGCCTTCGGCAAGAGCAAATTCTCCTAAGAAATACTCAAAAACATGTCCCAGAACATCGGCGCTGCGTGCCTTGGCATCACCTAAGGCAATATTGCTGACTAAATCAATCAGTTCACCCAGACTGGTCGGGTCGAGATTTTGTCGGGCATACACCTTAGGCAGTACGCCTTTGAGCGACCGATTTTCTTTCTCGATAGAATCCATGGCATCATCTACAAACTTGCCAATTTCGGGTTGTTTAGCCTTGCTCTGTAAAAGTGTCCATCGGGCATCTTTAGGTACAAAAAACACATTTTCGGCTCGGTACTCATCACGGTCTTCCGGATCGGCACCCATTGGCTCCTCTTCTTTTAACCGAATGTAAAGTTCTTCAAATGCATCAGAAATATATTTCAAAAAAATAAGCCCCAGCACTACGTGCTTGTATTCCGCCGCATCTATATTTTTACGCAATTTATCGGCAGCTTTCCATAGTTGTTTTTCTAAAGGCTCTTCTGTTGCTTTATTTTGCTTAGCCATTTTTCCCTCTTTGAATTTAATACCGATTGGAAAAATATAATAGACCAATTATACCGGATGGCAAAATATAACAGACCAATTATCGCTCCGCTCAATTGTTCTTAATGTTTTAACCACCGGCATTTACGTTTGTAGATTTACAAAAAAGTTTGGACTATTTTGTAAATACAAATCGTATAACAGCTATCAGCGGATGATCGTCATTTCGTCAATCAGTCGTTTTGCTCCTGCAAATTTATCAATAATGAAAAGTATATAACGGGTATCAACACTTATGGTTCTCTGTAGTTCAGGTTCAAACGCTATATCGCCACTCATTGCTTCCCAGTTTCCGTCGAAGGCAATTCCAATCAGATGTCCTTTTGCATTAATCACCGGACTGCCTGAGTTACCTCCCGTAATATCATGGTTAGTAAGGAAATTGATATATAGTTCTCCGTTTGTGGCATAAGGTCCATAATCTTTCTTTTCATACAATTCCTTAAGCTTTGGATGAACAATGAATTCATCAACATCAGGATTTTCTTTTTCCATTACACCTTTAATGGTCGTAAGATAATCATAATGAATTGCGTCAGCCGGATAATAATCTAACACCTGTCCGTAAGTCATTCTAATAGTGGAGTTTGCATCAGCAAAATAAACCTTTTCAGGATGCATTTCACGCAGTGCCGATATCCATAGTTTTTCACCTTTCGATACTATACCTTGTCCTTTACCTATATTAGCCGAAGCTTTAATAGACAGTTCACGAATCTGTTTTTGGATGATAAAGAAAGGATCTTTTTCAATATCACGCAAACGTGGTTTTGCAAGGAAACGATCAAGAGCTTCAGGAGTTGTAATAAATGATTTTTTGTAAATATCATCGGCATAGCTCATAAAATTACCACCGTAGTCCTTAACAACATCCTTGAAAAATTCAGGGCGCCAGGGATCAAAAAGATTATAAAAAACCATTTCCATCATGGAGGCAAAAATACTTTTATCAGTGTTGTAATCCATATCTTCAAAATATCCGGAAGCTCTTTCACGAAGCTTTTCAACAGCTTCATCAATTGCAGTCTGATTTTTACGGTCTTTTTCAAGAACTGTCCTCAGCTCGTACAATGCCGATACAAAACCCACACTTGAAGGGCTCATGGCTCCAAGATTAAGATACATCAAAGGAAGTATATCGGAAGACATAAGACCGTAGCCTTCTTTCATCATTGAAAGTACCTCACCGTATTTTTCTTTGGCTTCGGGATTAGTGTTTATCCATTGGTTGAATTCTTCCTCTATTTTAAGTTTCTGACCGTAAACATCAAGATTTTTCAGTCCTCTGGTCTGCCCGATATAATATTTCCATGCATTGGCAAGCGATGAATGAACTGATGCATACTGAATCCTTACTGCAGGATCGGCATCCATATGCATTTTCATGGTTTCCAGTCGTTTATCAAGAACTTTTACCAGTAAAGGTTGAAAATGTTCTACGTTATACTCCACACCGTATGATGTAAGATAACGGCTTGTACGACCCGGAAAACCCCATATCATACTGAAATCCTCACGTTCGACACCCTGAATTGAAACCGGCAGAAAATGGCGTGGTTTCAGAGGAATATTTTCTTTTGAATATTCAGCGGGTGAACCATCGGGAGCTGTATAAATGCGTAATACGCTAAAATCGCCTGTATGGCGGGGCCACATCCAGTTATCAGTATCGCCGCCAAATTTACCTATTGATGAGGGTGGCGCTCCTACAAGGCGCACATCGCGATAGGTAATATAAACCAGCATATAATATTCGTTACCGGCGTAAAACGGCTTAACGGTAACATCATATTTCCCATCTTCCGAGTTGTCGTCTTTCAGTTGTTTTATAGCTTTACGAATTGCAGCCTGACGGTCGGAATCACTCATTTCGGAAGTAACTTCGGCTAAAACTTCTTTTGTAACATCGGCCATTCTAACCAGGATTGAAGCAGTAAGTCCTTCGTTTGGAAGCTCTTCTTCAAAACTATTTGCCCAAAAACCATCAGTAAGATAATCGAAATCAACTGAACTGTGGCTTTGTATCTGACCATAAGCGCAGTGGTGATTTGTAAAAAGTAAACCCTGTGGCGAAACAATTTCGGCACTGCAGAAATATCCTTCAGGAGCGCTTCCCGAACTTAAGCCCACAATTGCATCCTTAAGGCTTGCATTGTTGATACTATACAAGTCTTCGGCTGAAAGTCTGAGACCCATTTTTTGCATATCGGAAAAAATGAGATCTTTGAAAAACATAGGAACCCACATGCCTTCGTCAGCACGAAGCTGGAAATTTATTGCCAGCAGCAATGTTAATGCGATAGTGAAAAATCGTCTTTTCATTATTTTGTAATTATTAGTGAATAAAAGAAATAGACAGTAGTTATTTTAAAGATTTTTCTGATCAAACAGCTCCGTTTTACAATCCCAGGACATCTTTTCCCATTTTGAACACAATGTCAACCGGCAATCCGGTAGCATTGACCCTGTCGAGGTCGTTACGCAACTGTTCAGTCATTACGCCATAATTGTCAACAAGTTTTTTAGCAGCTTCATAGTCGCCATCGCCCTGAATGGTAAGGATTTTCTCAACCTGAGCAATAACAGATGCTTTCATTTCCTCAAAATTAACGCGATAAGTCCCGTTGTCCTGATAAACAAAAGCGCTGTTATCTTCAAAGAATTTCATATTCAGCATATTGGCTTTTCCGTGAGCGCTGGCAGCACCAAAACGGCTTGAACGGAAAATACCTGCAAAGAAAGTTACATAATTGTCCATTACTTCACCACTTGTGATCTCTCCCATTTCATAAAGCTTTGTAACCAGGTAAAGTCCCATAATATCGGCTTTAGCTTCTTCAAGTGCCGAATAATATTCACGTAATGCTTCCCGTGCCGTACCTTTTCCGGTAATAGTATTTTTAACTCCCATGCCATGCGACACTTCATGGAAAGTAGTGTTTTCAAAAAATGCATCGAAAGTAATATGTTTGCGCTGGCTTTCGTCAATCAGCATATTGGCTATAGGAACCAGGATTTGATCAAATTTTGCTTTCATTGAATTTTTTAGCTGCAGTTTGCGGCTTCCAACTGCAAGATGAATTTCAGGATCATTCGGGAGGTTTATGGCAATGGTTTTACTGCCTGCATTACAATCGCCGGCGTAGTAAAGTACATAATAAACGTTCATGTCGGCATCCGTTCCAGGTACTTCCGATTTATAAACAGGATCAACCGGAAGCCCGGCCTGAAGTTCGGGAAGCATGGCATTGAATTTTTCAAGCTTTGCACTCCATTCGGGGTCTTTAACCAGTACAAACGATTCGTGAGCAGCTTTGTACCCATAGAGTCTGTCTTCGTAATTTTCAATCGGACCAACTATAAAATCAATATTTGAGGTTTTCATTTCCATCCAGGCAAAGTCGCTGGGTTGGTAATTATCAGTAAGCAATGCATCGGCGCGACTGAGAAGATAATTTTTTAATCCTTCATCTTCAGCAAGTTCAGCAGCCTGGCGCATGATACCGGCAGCTTTTTCGTGTTGTTCTTTGTAGGCTACTGAGTAAGGCACAACCTGTAATTTCCCGTTTTCATCGCGGCGTATAAGGGTATAAAGACTGGTTTTATTAGGATCGTCCAGTTGTTCAAACTCTTCTTTTGTCATGTCGTGCGGATAGAAATTAGCACTCAGGGGTTTGGGTCCGTAGCCCGGAATAAAAGGTTTGTTATCATCAAGGCGGTCCCAGGGTCCATAATTAATGGTAGCAAACTGTTTAGCATACTCATTTTCAATTTTTGCAAAAAGAGCTTCTTTATCACCGTAAGCCTGGCTCCAGAAAATATCGTCCATGATATTGGCAGCATCAAGGAGTAGTTTTACTATTTCACGTTCATTTTCACTTAGCCACGACAGGTCGGTTTTCAATTCTACCTGATGGAATTTTGAAATAAGGTCTTTCATTGGGTCTTTAGTTTCGGTGTTGCATGATGCCCATGCCAGAAACATTGCAATAAGCAAAGCAAGGGTAAATGATTTTCGTAACATGTTATTCTTTTTTTATGATTAATGATATTGCGTTGAGAGGTGCAAAGGTAGAGAATTTTATTGTGGCATAGCTGACGTATATCTTTGGATTTTTAATATAAGAATATGCTGATACCTGTTTTTAAGGCAGTTTCAGAAGATATTAAAAGTCTTGTTTGATTGTTGAAATTTTCAGAAGCCGGTTAAATTCAGGTTTTCTATCTCCTGTTTATAATAATATTTACCGTGTTAACTGCATCAGTAATATCTATGATTCCGTCTTCATTTAAATCGGCATTTTCAAAGCAGAATGGCTGGGGGTTGTCGCCAAACATATATTTAACGGTTATTACTATATCCATGACATTAACACTTCCATTACAATTTGAATCCCCCGGTAATAACTGAATGTTTTGGATAATGGTGGCAATCCCGTTTATTGTATCTGGAACGAACATACAATAAGAACCAGATCCCCAGGTTGCAAATGCATTTTCAAAGTTTAATTCGTAAACACCGGTTTGATCAGGTGTGGTTAAAGTGTAGGATAAGATAATACCGGAGTTGCCAATAAGAGGCAAAAGAGAATTATTAGTTGCAATTATTCTGAGAATATTGGTGTTTGTCAGTACACCGGATATAACATAGTGATTCCTGCTACGGGCAGGATTTATGATCGCTGATTGTGCAACATATGTGAAACCGTCTGGCAGAGGAACATCAAACGTTACATCTTTCACCAGATCATAATTACATAATTCCACATCAACAACTAGCATTGAATTGATCTGCCCCACTGCATCATTCATGATAAGAGTATTTTGATAAGGATTTTGTGCTTTACCAGCAATAGAGGTCAATAACAGGGCAAGCAGAAATATTCTGGGGATTTGGGTAATCTTTTTCATTGTATTGTTTTTTTGGCGGTTAATAATCAAATCAGTACTCTGTTATAATAAACTTAACCACTAATCATTATGGCAGTAAGCTTTGTTAAGAACAGATTGCCTTATCAGTATGCACACCCGATACATAAACGCTGCCAATTCTGCTATTATAATATAAAATACAAGGCACTAAGATAATACAAAAAACTGAGAATACAGGCAAAATATCCCCGATTTTTAAGAAGTGATTTTATTTTCCAATAAACTTCATTAACAAAACAGGATTTAAGCCTGATTGTCAGCCCATTATTTCAAAAAGCCAGAGTTTAAGTCCAGGATGATATTGATTGTGCCCACTACATCCGCCATATTTACAAGAATATCGCTGTTGAGGTCGGCGTTGGCGAAGCAAAATGGTTTCTCAATAATGCCCATGATGTATTGTATGGTTTTTATCACATCAACCACATTTACCACTCCATCGCAGTTGACATCACCGGAAACGGAGCCTTCAGGTGTGATATAAACGATTCCATCAAAGATTCCGGAAACAATATTATCAGTTAGATTGCTACTACTTAAAATAAATGCAGAATCCGGTACAAGTTGGTAAATACCGGTTTGATCCGGTGTGTTCAATTCAAAGGTACAGACAACACCATCATTTCCTGGCCATGGTCCGTTAACCCAGTGAAAACCAATGATTCTGAGAGTATTTGTTCCATCAAGTATTGATGGATTTATCATTCCGATAGTATTACGTCCGGGATTGTTTGCTGCAGAACCTGTAACATAAGTAAAACCTTCTGGAATAGGAAGGTCAAACATATAACAAGCAAATTCCTCATCATTGATAATCTCCGCATAAATAACAACAGTGGAATCCGGTTTACCAACAGCATCATGAATAATTAAGATGTTTTCTCCGTAGGTTTGCGACTGCGCCGTGCTCAACCAGAAAAGGGAGCAAATGGTTGGAAGCAGAATGCGTAATGATTTAATAAGTGTTTTCATAATTATTTGATTTATTGTATATTTCTAGCTCAATACCTTCCTATCCTGCCTACAATAATGTTTGCTGTTTCTACCACATCTACTACGTTTAAAACTCCATCACCATTAGCATCGGCGTTTTGGGGGCAGAAAGGCTGTGGGATACCTCCTAAGATTTTAGCTACCGAGCTTACTATATCATTTAGGCTTACAATTGCATCGCAGTTGGAATCGCCGGGCAGATCCATATCAATGGGACAATCGTTCAGGTAAATAAATCCGCTTTGGGGAGCCCCGGAAGTGCAAAGGCTGTCGTAAGTGATAGGAATTGTATAAGCGGTGTCGTACTCCAGGTTGAGGTTGAGCTTGGCAAGGAAGATGTCGTAGTCGGTGGAAGAACGATAATAGGATGAATTACTTAATAATTTATTATCAAAGCTTTTTGTGTTTGTGTATGGATATCTACCATTAAAACATATTAAATTATTAAGAGGATTTAATTCCATGGTGTTCATGTTGAAATTCAATATACAATCCACAATTGTTTCCCTCTGACCATTTTTAAGAGCAAAGTTACCAGTAGAAAAAACACTGGTATTTATTAATTGAGAAATTTCAAAAGTACCTTCCAGCAACAAACTATTAATGCTATCAGGTTTTATAATCGTGTAATTCAACTCATAACCAGCGCTATTAAACACCATGTAACATGGTTCAATTAGGTCTGTATTTGGCCAGTTAAAACCGGTTCCAAGAAAAACATCATCGGTAATATTCATTGTTTGCTTGGTTTTACCAATAATGGTATCTTTTAATCCAAATGGCAAAACCCATTCTTCATTTCCATCGCTGTCAGACATAATAAATAATGATGTTAATGGCATTGGTCCTCCGGGATTCCAGGGCTGTTCCCAGTATCCTCCTCCCGAAATTAAATATTTTCCGTTCTTTGTTATCAATAAGCTTTCTCCCAATTTAGTATTAGTATTAGGATAATTATACATGGTGGCATATGCCTTTTTCCAAATCACTTCACCCTCAGCATTGAGTTTAAATAGATGAATTGTTTCCTGCGGAATACTACCAAATTGATTAACAAGTAAAACAATATCCCCTGATTCAGTTTCTTTGATATCCTGTATGTAAGGTAGAGTGTTGGGATTTCTGCCGAAAATTTTACACCATTCTTTTTCACCGCAGGCATTAAGCTTAACTACCACAGGCAGATTCACTCCGTTCAAAGCTGCAACTGTACCACAGAAAAAATAGCCGCCATCATTAGATTGTAATACTGAGCCAAGATTAGTATATGATTGCGAATTTTCAAATATCTTTTCCCATAGTATATTTCCGTTAATATCGGTTTTAATAATCCATGCCCATCTTTTACTATACGATGTATTAAAAAATTCTCCCAATATTAAATAGCCATTATCGTATGTTTCAATTATTTTTCTTGCATATTCACGGCAATTTTGTTGTCCGTAATATTTAGGCCATACCTGTGCATTGGCGTTAAAAAAACAGAACAACCAAATAAATACTGTAAAATATATTTTGTTTGCCATGACCCAGTTTGTTAAAAAATTCGGGCACATTCATACGAACAAGCCGGAAACTAAAATTTATTTGATGATCAGTTGTTTGCTGTCAACCATTTGCTCATTATGATACAGTATGAACAAATATGTGCCGGGTTTATAATTCTTTACAGAAAACACAACCTTATCCTTGTTTTTATTCAATGCAATAGTTTCAATCTCTTTTCCTTCAATGCTGTTTATCTTTAATATTCCATTGTCATTTGCGGTTTTTGGGTTGCCTAAGTCAAAATCAATGATCACATGATCTTGTGCTGGATTTGGGAATAGTTTCAGCATTTCATTTATGGTTTCACTTTGGCTTCTTCGCTGTTTTTCCTTTTTCGATTTTGTACCGTCGGGCAGCAGGTATTGCGGATCGTGTTCAACAATATTATGAGCCAGAAGAATGTTGCGGGCATAAATGTTTGTAATCTCATTACCATAGTTCATCATATCTATCAGCCAGGCTTCTGTCAGGCTGTCGGGAATCAGCAACGATTTATCCAGCATGCGCAGCGAATTTTCCTGTTCAAGCAATGCAAGTATATCGGCATGTTTCGTTAATTGTTCGGTATTGAAGCTGAAAACAGACGGTATGCTGCTTAGTATGTTTGCTGATGCAGTTTTATCGCCATTTTCATAGCGCATAAAGGCAGCCTGGTACCAATTTGCAGGAATATTTGAACCAAGCAACAGATTAACGATGCTGTCTGTTGCAGCCTGTATATTTGCTTTATCGTTCAGATAAAGCTGTATCAGTTGTTTCTGATACAAGGCTTGTTTACGGCGGTGATAAGCCATGCCGGATTGCAGTTTTTCATATACCGAAATTAAGCTTTGCCCTTGCAATACCTCATCCAGCATATAAGTGGGCAGTGGTTCAATGCGTTGGTCTAATTTTCTCATCAGTGTCTCGTTTTTGGCGCTGTGGGGATTTGCTACCAGCACATCGCGGATCATAGCATCCACCAGTACGTTTTCCTTTTCAATTGCCGCTTCCAGTACCGTATCGCTCACATAGGGCGCAACCGACATCAACTCGTTATACACCTCCAGGCTTTGCCAGGGTGCGCTCATGTTAACGTTCCAATACAAGGCATCTGTATCTCCGGCATCTTTCAGCGCATTTATGAGTAGTTGAGTAGATTCAACCTCCTGTCCTGCGTCTGCCATCATGCCCCTGAGCGTTTCTTCATCCGGTTCTCCTCCCGGAGGGTTTAGATTTGAAGGACAACTAAGTTCATTCCATGGAGCATCGAAGTTAGCAATTGGTGTTACACCGGTGTAATATTGGGGTTCTAACTTGAACTGTGTAGATGCATTTCTATGATAATAGTAGGTAATATGTTCAGCCTCGTTATTAATGTCCGTTGGATTATTCTCATCGCCTGCCCAGCTAAATCGGTTGCCGGCAGGTGCATCGGGGAATGGGTCGGCAGAGCCTTGCGGTGATGCTATGCCGGCAAGATCATATAACTGCTTATCATAAGTTACTGCAATATCGTAATCGTTATCACTGTAGTGATTGCATTTTATACATAAACCCGTGCCTGTTCTGTCGCGGTTTACATTTTGTGCCAGTGTACCTATGTACAAATCTTTAAAGGTATTGTTATACAACTCATTATTGTAAGGACCGATGTTGTTAAGCGTAATGCCTATGCTTAAGTTCTGTTCAGGAGGATTACCTGGACCTGTAAAAACGTTTTCTTCAATGATATAGCCTTGTGATTCATTTTCCAGATAAATTCCGCTAAGGATTTCATTTTCAGCATTATCAGGGTTTCTAACCATAAAGTCGGATCTGATAACAGAAAAGTTATCCACTCCATTTACATAAACCCCTGCTATGTTATTGATAAAAACACTTGTGTCAACACTGAATCGTTTTGCTGTTGCTGCTCCCAGTGCTTTGGTCCCATAGTTTAGATTTTCAAATCTGCTGAGGCGTATTTCAGGATTAAATGGGTTTGCAAAAACAGTGTCTATATCAACCGTAAAGCCTGCATTCAGACTTTGAATACCAGTAATATCAGGTATAAATTCGCAATTAGACTGATTTAAAAAATGGTTTCCTGAAAGATTGATACCTCTGACATCGTTTATTTTGATAAATATTTTAGGTGCGTATTCAGACATGCAGGGATCTGCAAGTATAAAATCGCAGTTTTTGATATAGCTCAGGTTATCTCTGGGTTGTTCATTCACAGGGTCAAAATTTTCGTAAGGGGTAAGATGAATACTGACTTTATTGTTGCGGAATTCTGATGAACTTGCCATGATAATGCCGCCATGATATGTCATACCGGCATTTTCTTTATTTCCGGTAAAAATAGCTGTTTTTGCATTTTCTATTAATGAACCATTATTAACAATTACTTGTCCTTGGTGCATTATACCGTTATGAGGATACTGGCTTTTTGTGTTGTCGCCCCATATTTGGATACCCGGCCAAAAACTATTGGGATCATGGCTGGTAAGTGTACCACCGTCAATAATAAGCTTACCGCCCCTTTTTATAATTAGGTTAGCATCCGGAGCAAACCGTACAGTTGATTTTATTGTAAGTATTGCGCCAGATTCTATCAGAATACCATAATCAATATTCAGATCACTGTTCCATGTTTTATTACCTGTGATAACTATAACGCTTTGTGCCATAATTGAAAAAGCAATGCACAGTGTAAGGTTTATTGTTAATATGAATTTTGTTGTTTTCATGTTTATATGAGTTTAATTAAAACTCAGATTAAAATACGTTCATTTTTCTGTAATTTGTAATTAAACTAATGCGGAAAAAGTTTCTCATACAAAATAGCTTTAATTGTATAGATGTAAAATATATTGTAGAAGTTACTGTATAACAGCGTAACATGAGTTGAAATACAAGGCGCTAAGATAATACAAAAAACTGAGAAACAGGCAAAATAGCACTGATTTTTGAGAAGTGATTTTATTTTCCAATAAACTTCATTAACAAAACAGGATTTAAGCCTGATTGTCAGCCCATTATTTCAAAAAGCCAGAGTTTAAGTCCAGGATGATATTGATTGTGCCCACTACATCCTCCATATTTACAAGAATATCGCTGTTGAGGTCGGCGTTGGCGAAGCAAAATGGTTTCTCAATAATGCCCATGATGTATTGTATGGTTTTTATCACATCTACCACATTTACCACACCGTCGCAGTTGGCATCCCCGGAAACGGAGCCTTCGGGCGTGATATAAACGATTCCATCAAAGATTTCAGAAACAACAACCTGACTTATACCGCCACAAAAAACTAATGAATCAGGCGAAATAAGGTATTCTCCTGTTTCTGTTGGAGCGTTTAAATTAAATCCTGCAAATACACCATTATTGCCAGGAATGTGTCCTCCTGCGACTGATAGTGAAATTAGTCTGAGCGTATTAGTGCCCGGTAATATACTTTGTTTATAAATAAAATAATTACCTTTTCGCAACGGGTTAAGCCAGGCAAAGCCTGGAACGTATGAGGAACCAACAGGTAAAGGAAGATCAGTAATGAGGCAATATACGTCATCTTTATTAACTATTTCAAGGTAAATAACAACAGTGGAATCCGGTTTACCAACAGCATCATGGATAATAAAGATATTTTCTCCGTAGGTTTGCGACTGCATGGTAATGGTTGAAAGACCAAAAACCACGATAAATAATGATTTGGTAATCTTTTTCATTGTATTGTTTTTTTGGCGGTTAATAATCAAATCAGTACTCTGTTATAATAAACTTAACCACTAATCATTATGGCAGTAAGCTTTGTTAAGAACAGATTGCCTTATCAGTATGCACACCCGATACATAAACGCTGCCAATTCTGCTATTATAATATACAATACAAGGCACTAAGATAATACAAAAAACTGAAAAGCAAGCAAAATATCCTCGATTTTTAAGAAATGATTTTACTTTTCAATAAACTTAATTAACAAAACCGTTTTAAGCCTAATCTGTTATTTCAGTTTTCTATCTCCTGTTCATAATAATATTTACCGTGCTAACTGCATCAGTAATGTCTATATTTCCATCTTGGTTTATATCAGCGTTAATAAAGCAAAATGGTATAGGATTATCACCCATAATTAGGTTTATAAAGGTCACAACATCAAAGGTGTTTATTTCGCCATCGCAGTTTGCGTCTCCAGGTAAAGTAGGTCCATCATGATTAATAATAATAATACCATTTATGACTTCAAGACCGTTTGAAACGCTTTTATTATTAACAAATAATGGAAAATAAATTCCTGGTTCTGATGGAGTATTCAAAGTATGAGTAATTGTAAAATCTGAAGGTAAGTATTGATTTTGTAGTGAGAATATAGCCACAATCAATGTTGAGTTCCAGGGTTTAAACTCTGTAATTACATTATAAACTGCAGGATCAAATGGCGGATCTACAACTGTTGAATTTTGCATAAAGTTAAAACCCTGAGGAAGAAGAAGATGGTAACCCATGCTAACAATAGAAACTTCTAAATTGATTTCTATATCAATATCCACTGTTGAATTTATAATTCCAACAGCATTATGTAATTGAATTTTACCAACATAATCCTTATTGATTATTGAAATATTTCCATTAATAACATCATCTATAATGTTTTTATTTTCGATATTTGAAAATATCACATTTCTTAACTTAAGTGGATATGTGCATGACTCGGGAGGAGTGTTCAATGCAAAAGAGTAAGAAATCCAATCTGTAATCGGATTATTTAACGAATTACCTGTTACTTTTATAGCTTGATTATCTGATATATAGAATACATTAAAATGAATATTGCTGTTAGGTGTATTAATAACAACAGAATTATCATCATAGTAAAAATCATCTGGTAATTCTATTTCAAAAGTAAATGTTGAATAAGGCTCTTCGTTTTGAATATTTACACTTATTATTACAGTAGAATCAGCAAATCCAACAGCATTATTTATAAGAATAATATTTTGTGCTTTTGCATTAATACTTATAATGCATAAAATAACTAACATGATAAACATGTTTATCTTAAGGGCAATAAAATATTTTTTCATAACATTTAGTTTTTAGATTTATAATAATTTTGAACTAATTCAAATAAATCGCTAGCAAGCACTGCACTGTTAGCTATTGTTTTATTTTGGTTTTCTGAAAGAGAAAGTATCACTTCAGAAGCCTGTTGAGAAGGCAGAGCATCTTTATTGTTTATACTCCATATAGTTTGAAGTGTGAAAGCCTTAATGAAATATGTATTGTCCTCAATTTTTTCAACAGGGTATTTAATGTCAGATGTAATATTACTTATTATTTCTTTCCAGTATTGAAATCCATCAGGCTTAAATATAACATTTAAATTATTAATTATCATCAAATACTCAGGCTTAAACATAGGTGCAAGTTGTGATATCATATTATCATCAGCGTGATAATAAAAAATTTTATTTTCTTTGAATTCTACTGTTGCAAACGGTGTAATCCAATCATTGTTTTGCTGAGCAAAACTATTAAAGGACAAAACTAAAATTAATATTGTAAGTATTCTCATAATTAAATTAATTAAATTTATTTTAAGATGCTTTATTTATATACCTTTTTAAACTATCTTTTAATATACAATAAATTTTTCTTTTCCAATAGGCTTACCTTCGCTATACAATACAGCAATATATATTCCGGGCTTCCAGTTTATTGTATTCATAGATATTTGTTGCTGACCCTTTAATGAAATAGTCTCAGATTGTTGCAAACCAAGCATATTGAAACATTTTAATTCCAAATTTTGATATTGCTGAGCGTTTTTAAATGTAAAACTAAGATGATCTTTTGCTGGAGAAGGATAAATAGTAATAATAAGATTTTTATCATTTGGCTTTAATTCTGAGAGATTTTCAGTTCCTAATACAATATCGCAATCATTAAGATAAATAAACCCACTTTGTGGAGGACCTGAAGGACAAAGACTATCGTAGGTGAAATTACCGGTATATGCTGTGTCGTACTTCAGGTTGAGGTTGCATCTTGCCAGATAAATATCATAATCAATTCGGGAATTTATATAAGTAACATTTCTAATGTATTTGCCTGGAGAAAGTGGTTTAATTATTGCAGTCATGAACTGAGGTGGATAATTGAAATAATTAATTAAACTCAAATCTTTATTAATTTCAAAACCATTAAACAATAATTCGCCGGTAAGAAAATCTTCCCATGATGTATTACCAAAAACCGAAATTATTATCATCATAGAATCCACTGGAGCCAAATAGTGGAATATTCCTACATTATATTGTTCATTTATATTTTTGAAATCAAATTTAATATGCCCCAATTCGTTGCCTTCTGCATTGAATTTCATCAACATCCCATAAGTTCCTGTTTCAGATAAAGAATATTTATAACCGGGACACCAGAAGTTTCCATCTAAGGCTTCTACCATGCCTTGTCTTGCTTCTCCTATAATTGTATCATTAATTCCATAAGGAAGTACCCATTCTTCGTTTCCATCACTATCTGATAAAGCAAAAAAAGGTCTTAACCAATAAACTCCATCTGGTTCCCATGGATGTTTCCAGTAGCCATATCCGCTGATTAAGTATTTATTATCAGAAGTAATAATCAAATTTGTTGGATTGTTCTCAGCTGATTCCGGATAGTCATGTATTGTTGCGAAAGGTTTTATCCACAGTATTTCGCCATTAACATTGAGCTTAATAAGATGTATGGTTTCATATTGGGTTTGTCCGAAGTCATCAACAAGAACTACTATATCGCCGTTATCAAGCTCTTTTAAGCCTCTGGCAGAAGGAAGAAATATTTCAGATTGTTTTACAAAACTTTTACACCATTCACTTTCTCCACAAGCATTTAATTTCATTACAAATGCCGCAGAAATTTCATTTCCAGATATTCTGCCACAAACTAAAAAACCCCCATCACATGATTGTTCAATAGAATATGGTGTAACGTAAACCATGTCATCAATTGAGAGTATTCTATCCCATAAGATTTCACCATTTATATTTGTTTTGATCAGCCAGCCCCATTGTTGATCAAAATTATAATTAGGATAATAGGTTCCACAAATTAAATACCCCTTATCATAAGTTTCAATTACATCCCTGGCATAAACATATATATTATGTAGTCCATAAAACTTAGGCCAGGTTTGTCCGTACATCAATGAAATAGGTAGCAATATAAGACAAAATATTGTATATAAATTTATTTTTTTCATGTTTGTATGAGGTTAAATAAAATTAAATTAAAATATTTCCATTCTTTCGGTAAATTATAATTACACTAAGGAGGAAATAGGTTCTCATACAAAATGGTTTTACTTG
>LSQX01023799.1_pt2 | contig 45691 bp, 38 predicted proteins | sample 654561 | NCBI WGS metagenome assembly LSQX01 (sample SAMN04489861, study PRJNA283612) | anaerobic digester metagenome | isolation source: 4 biogas reactors fed with cattle manure at either 37C or 55C with and... | place: Denmark: Kongens Lyngby | collected 2014 | reverse complement strand
TTCGAGTCTCCGGTGGGTCACCAAAGGAAAGCCCGCTTAGAACGAGAGTTCTAGGCGGTTTTTGTTATTTGCATACTTACCCGAGGGAACAAAAAGTTGCGAGAAATGGATCTAAGGGGTGTGGCAAAGTTATAAAAAATAGCCCATATGGACTAATATACCTCATTGCACAATTTGAATCGCTAATATATGATATTTATAGCTTTGTACAAGGGAGTAATGATTATGAGATTGCGTACGACTGCTTTGATCATCGTGTTAAGCATGCTGGTGATGCTGTTTACCGGCTGCGGATCCAACCACAAGGGAAAATACTACCACGAGGAGGATGAATCCTTTTATATCGAATTAAAGGACGACAATGTATTTACCGTAAACAGGGGAGACACTGTCCTGGAGGGCGAGTATGAAATAGAAGGTGAGGATATCACTTTGACCTTAATGGGCATGAAATCCTGGGGTAAGATCTATGGCAAGATCATTGTAGATCCTGATGGAACTTTCTGGACTAAGAAATAGCCATGTAGGTTACGGTACCTGCTCGGTCTGATCAGGTTAGCCGGCATTAAATTGGATTGTTTATTGACATGAAAATAGGGTATTATTGCTCTTAGTGTACATTATAGAGGAGGTAGCTATGAAATCAACTGGTATTGTGAGAAAACTGGATGAACTTGGACGCGTCGTGTTACCTGTAGAGCTCAGGCGAAGACTGGGGATAGACATCAGGGATGCTATGGAATTGAAAGTGGACGGCTGTTACGTCGTTCTTCAGAAATATAAGCCCAGATGTACTTTCTGTAAATCCACAGAGAATGTTGTTGAGAAAAAGGACAAGCTGATCTGTGAAGACTGTCTGAACGATTTATTAAATCTCAAGTAGTCCCGTAAAAACTCACTGACAGGGGCAGCCTTTTGGTTGACCCCTGTTTTCATGTTCCACGCCAACCCGGTTCAAATTTTTTTGAAAAATGTCTTGATGTTACCATCCCCATTTTGTATAATGCTCCTGTTATTTTCTGTGAACGGAGGTATTTGGAATTGGGAAAAGCCCTTATTATTGGTGCAGGCGGCGTGGGAAATGTGGTTGTTCACAAATGCTGCCAGAATCCTGATGTGTTTGAGGAGATCCTTATAGCAAGCAGAACAAAGTCTAAATGCGATGCTATGAAGGAAAAGCTGGACGGAGGCAGGACAAAGATACGGACAGCGCAGGTGAATGCGGATAACGCAAGAGAAGTAGCAGAACTGATAAACGAGTTCAAGCCCGATGTCGTCATCAATGTAGCATTGCCCTATCAGGATCTGGCCATTATGGATGCCTGTCTTGAAACCGGGGTTCATTATCTGGACACGGCTAACTACGAGCCCCCGGATACCGCAAAGTTCGAATACAAGTGGCAGTGGGCCTACAGAGACCGGTTCAGGGAAAAGGGTATTACAGCCGTGCTGGGATGCGGTTTCGATCCTGGAGTTACCGGAGTATTCTGTGCCTATGCCCAAAAACATTATTTTGATGAGATTCATTTCATAGATATCCTGGACGCCAATGCCGGGGACCATGGATATCCTTTCGCCACCAATTTCAATCCCGAAATCAATATCCGTGAAGTTACCGCCAAAGGCCGCTATTACGAAGAAGGCCAATGGAAGGAGACAGATCCTCTGTCGGTTAAAAAGGTATACAATTTTCCCCGGATAGGCCCAAAGGACATATATCTGCTCTATCATGAGGAGCTGGAGTCTTTGGCGCAAAACATCCGTGGTATCAAGAGAATTAGATTCTGGATGACATTTTCTGACAACTATCTTACCCACCTGAGGGTTCTTCAGAATGTGGGCATGACCTCCATCGAGCCCATCATCTATGAAGGGAAGGAAATCGTGCCTCTTCAATTCCTGAAGGCGGTGCTGCCCGATCCCGCCTCTCTGGGACCCAGAACAAAGGGAAAGACCAACATCGGCTGCATCATGCAGGGGATAAAGGATGGTAAGCCTGTAAACTATTATGTCTATAATGTCTGCGATCATCAGGAGGCCTACGCTGAAGTGGGCTCCCAGGCCATCTCCTATACCACCGGGGTTCCGGCTATGATCGGTGCCATGATGATCATAAAGGGGATATGGAAAAAGCCCGGGGTCTATAATGTTGAGGAGTTTGATCCCGACCCCTTCATGGAAGAGTTGAACAAGCAGGGGCTGCCCTGGCATGAGGAATTTCAGCCTACCCTGCTGGATTGAGGTAGAAACTATGGAACTGGATTTTGGCTACCTTCCCACCCCATGCTATATCGTGGATGAACGTCTTTTGAAACGGAACCTGGAGATACTGAAAACGGTTCAGGACAGAACCGGATGCCGCATCTTGCTGGCGTTGAAGGGATTCTCTATGTATGCCGTCTTTCCCCTTATCAGAGAGTATCTGAAGGGTGTTACTGCGAGCTCGTTGTTTGAGGCGCGTCTCGGCTTCGAAGAGATGGGCGGGGAGGTTCATGTCTATTCCCCTGCATATATTGAGGATGAGTTTGACGAGCTGCTGAAATACTGTGACCACATAGTTTTCAACTCATTCAGCCAGTGGAACAAATACAAGGCGCGGGTAAGGAACCATCAAAAGCCCATAGAATGCGGGATACGCATCAACCCGGAATACTCGGAGATTGAAACACCCATTTACAATCCCTGTTATGCTCATTCCAGACTCGGTGTGACTCTGGACAATTTCAGACCGGATGATCTGGATGGAATTGACGGTCTTCATTTCCACACCATGTGTGAGCAAAACTCCGATACGCTGGAGAGAACCATTGAGGTGGTCGATGAGAAATTTGGGTCTTATATGAAGGGATTGAAGTGGGTGAATTTTGGCGGAGGTCATCATATCACCCGAGAGGATTACGACCTGGACAGGCTGATAAAGACAATCCTGTTCATAAAGGAAAAGTACCATGTGGATGTGTATCTGGAACCGGGTGAGGCTGTTGCCCTCAACACCGGGTATTTGGTAGCAAGTGTTCTGGATGTTGTGAATAACGGTATGGATATTGCCATTTTGGATACCTCAGCAGCATGCCATATGCCCGATGTTCTTGAGATGCCATATCGGCCAAGGATTATCGGAGCGGGATACCCTGGTGAGTTTGCTCACACCTTTCGGATCGGTGGGCTCACATGCCTTGCAGGAGATGTTATAGGGGACTATTCGTTCCCAAACCCTCTGAAGCCGGGAGACAGGCTGGTGTTCTGCGATATGGCACACTATACCATGGTGAAGAATAATATGTTCAATGGCGTGAACCTGCCTTGCATAGCTCTGTTCAGCGAGGAAGAGGGTGTAAGGATCCTGAAACGGTTCGGATATTCCGACTACAAATCGCGGTTGTAGTACTACTGATTTAACGGTGATTTTTCACATTGACTTGAACCATGGGTTGTGGTATTGTTTGGCTTGGTTTTTTATTGAAATAGTGGCTGTGATCCCTCAGGTATGCAGAAAAGGGTTCATGGGTTAAACCGGTGAAAAAAGCCGGTTTTTATCAGCTTGAAACCATTATGGGATGGGGTAGATGCTATGATCAAAACAGAAGTTCTGGGCCGCTGGACGAAGGAAAGATCCGAGGAGTTGTATGGTATAAAAAACTGGGGTGGCGGGTATTTCTCCATATCCGACAAGGGAGAGGTGGTTGTCAACCCATACAGGGATCAGGCTTCAGGTGTCAGCATCATGGACATTATCTCGGGTGTCCGGGAGCGCGGGATGGATATGCCGGTTCTGCTCCGCTTTGAGAATCTTTTGGATTCGCAGATATCCTTTTTGAATGAATCCTTTGGAGATGCCATGAAAAAGCTGGGCTACAAAGGCCGGTACAATGGCGTTTATCCCATAAAAGTCAATCAGCAGCAGCAAGTGGTGGAGGAAGTGACAAGGTTTGGACAGCGCTACCACCACGGCCTTGAAGTGGGCAGCAAGGCCGAGTTGATAGCCGCCCTTTCCCTCATGAAGGACAGGGAGGCATGTTTGATCTGTAACGGGTACAAGGACGAGGAGTTTGTGGATCTGGGGCTATATGCTGTGAAGATGGGGTTCAAGTGCATTTTTGTCATTGAGATTCCCAATGAAATAGATATTGTACTGGAACGGTCGCGAGCCCTGGGAGTTATACCCAACATAGGGCTTCGTATTAAGCTTTCGTCAAAGGCCGGCGGACATTGGACTGAATCAGGAGGAGACCGCAGCATCTTTGGTCTGAACATGTCCCAGCTCATTGAGATTGTTGATAAGTTAAAAGAGGAAAATATGCTGGACAGCCTTAAAATGCTCCATTACCACCTTGGTTCCCAGATACCAAATATCAGGGATATACGGTCTGCTGTTTTGGAGGCTACCCGGGTTTACGCAGAGCTGGTAAAGGAAGGAGCGCCCATGGGCTATCTGGATCTGGGAGGCGGCCTGGCTGTGGATTATGACGGATCCAGCACCAATTTTACTCATAGCCGCAACTACACGGTGGAGGAATATTGCACCGACATCATCGAGGCGGTTATGTCTGTGCTCGATGCTGAAAGCATTCCTCATCCAGTCATTGTCACTGAATCCGGGCGTGCGGTTGTGGCCTATTATTCGGTACTTTTGTTCAACGTGCTGGATGTGGAAAGGTTTGAGACATATGATGTGCCCGAACATCCCGATGAGGATGCACCGGAGCAGATTAAGAACCTTTATGAGGTTCACAGAAGTATCACTTTGAAGAACATCCAGGAGTGCTATAATGATGCTCTCTATTACCGGGACGAGGTTAGGGACATGTTTAAGCACGGCAGAATCAGCCTGCGGGAGCGGGCTCTGGCTGAAAAGCTCTTCTGGAACACCATGTATCAGATTGCCAGGGAGAAGCAGAGGCTGAAGCATTCCCCGCCCGATCTGGAGGATATCGAATATGCCATATCGGATATCTATTACTGCAATTTTTCGGTGTTTCAGTCCATCCCGGACAGTTGGGCCATAGATCAGCTCTTTCCCATCATGCCGGTACACCGCTTGCTGGAACTACCTAAAAGGAACGGCGTTATCGCCGATATCACCTGTGACTGCGATGGTAAAATTGACAGGTTCATCGACCTTCATGATGTGCGCAACAATATTCCTCTCCACGAGATGAAGAATGGGGATGATTACTATCTGGGCGTTTTCCTGGTGGGCGCTTATCAGGAAACCCTGGGTGATCTCCATAACCTGTTTGGCGATACCAACGTGGTCAGTATCAGAATCAACCCCGACGGAAGTTTTGATTTGACCAAGGAGCTTTATGGGGACAGCGTGGCTGATGTATTATCCTATGTGGAATACGATCCCAAAAACATGTCGGAGAGTTTCCGGGAGACCTGTGAAGAGGCCATTCGCAGCGGGTACATCAGCGCCAGCGAAAGGCGGGAGATCATGCAGGCCTATGACAACGGGTTAAGGGGATATACCTATTACGAACGTTAATAAGGTGCCCTGCTGCAAAACAATAAATGGAATTTTTCGCCCCTTCTTTCGTAAATACCTACCATATGATATAGTTGGTATTGAGGAAAATGTATGAAGAAGGGAAAGCGAAATGGAAAATATGAACGATCTGCGACTGGCAGTTCTGATAGATGCGGACAATGTACCGTACAGCAATATCAAGGGCGTTATGGAAGAGATAGCACTTTACGGTACGCCCACCTTTAAGAGAATCTACGGGGACTGGACAAAACCCACACTATCAGGGTGGAAAAATGTGCTTCTTGAAAACGCCATAACACCCATTCAGCAATATAACTATACCACAGGGAAGAATTCCACCGACTCTGCTATGATCATTGATGCCATGGACATCCTCTATTCCGGTAAGGTGGACGGCTTTTGCATTGTATCCAGCGACAGCGATTTCACCCGCCTTGCCACCCGCTTGCGGGAAGCAGGCATGAAGGTCATAGGTATCGGTGAGAAGAAGACTCCCAGTCCATTCATTGTTGCCTGTGATAAGTTCATCTATCTTGAGATCATAGGAAAATCCGATGAGAAAAAAGAGGCGGCGCCGCCCAAGGCCAGGAAGCCTAAGGGCAGCAAGCCCCATAGCGAACACGAGAGTGATGACAGGATTCCCGAAGATGTCATAAAACTGCTTTCTGTTACCATATCCGATCTGGCCGACGATTCAGGCTGGGCCTTTCTGGGAGAGGTTGGCAGCCTGATCCAGAAGAAAAGACCCGATTTTGATTCCAGGAACTATGGTTTTAATAAGCTGACCCCGCTTATCAAGGCCATCAGTCAGTTTGAAATCGATGAGAGGGATACCGGAAAGCCCCACATCAAGCATATCTATGTTCGGAACAGAAACGCAAAGTAGTTCCGGCATTCTCATTTGGCTCATATATTCATGTATCAGTTATGCCTTAAAGGTTTGGTTTCGGAGGTGTTTGCTTGTCGTATCGCTACGATGGGTTGGAACAATGTAGAAAATGCGGATCATATATGCCATCGTACTGGGAACGTTGCGGCCGTTGCGGACAACTCCTCCATAAAGGGCTCCGTTCCAGGATTCGTGGATGGGCTTTTTTTATACTCCTTACCTTTGTGGTCTTTATTTTCAGAGGCCATATTATCCGCCTGGCTCAGGATCATTTTTATATGGACAATAAAAGGAATATCTCTTCCCAGGATAATGCCAAAGGGATACCGGATGGTGATGGGATAAAGCCAATACCCGCTGAACCTGCGGATTTCCCTGACCCGGATGAGAATAGCGATCTTGTGAATGATCCGAGCTTTATTGGTACAACTCCCGATCCGGAAGAGATAATTGAACTGGCAGATCCCAAACCCGATAGTATTTCCGGGGAGCTTAAGGAGACCGCCAATCTTACCTACGACCAAAAATTAGAACGGATTTACGATCTGATAGTAAAAGCCCTGAAGAATGTTGAGGAGCAGGTGATTCTTCCCGTTCTTGGTACCGGGGATGATTCCAGGATTGTTTTTGGTATTATCGAAAAGATCATACTGGACAACCCCGAGATCATGTTCTATGAGGGAGGCCGCTATAGAAGCGATGGACAGCTGACTCTTAAATACAGCAAAAGCCGTGACTTTATTCTCAGCGCCGTTCAAACTACGATACGAACAGCTGATGAAATCCTGGACGAAATAATTCAACCGGGAATGAACGATTTTGAAAAGGAACTGGCTATTCATGATTATATCGTGAACAACTGCCGTTATGATATTGAGAACCTGAAAGAGGGCACAACTCCACCGGAGGACTACACTGCCTATGGTGTTCTGGTTAATGGCATGGCGGTATGTGAAGGGTATGCCAAAGCCATGAAGCTTATGCTGGATCGGGTGAATATCCCGAGCCTTGTTGTGGCCGGATACTCCAAGGGAGAGCGCCATGCCTGGAATATAGTCTGCCTGGACGGTGAGTATTATCATGTGGATGCCACCTGGAATGATCCGGTTATGGCTGGCGGCGAACAGATTCTGTCACACGTCTATTTTAACCTTACAGACCAGGACATTCAAAGGGATCACTCCTGGGACAGGGCAGCTTATCCACAATGCTATGGTACAACCTATAACTATTATCATTATTATGGGCTTGCGGTGGCATCTTCCCATGAGTTCAATGTTTGCCTTGAGGATGCGGTAAAAGGCGGGAAGGATCGGATTTCTCTGAGGATTACAAATTATGATGAAGACAGCTATGATGTTCCCAAACTCATTCAGGAAGCAGCAAACGCATGGGGGTTATGGAGCTTGTACTACAGTGTCAATGATTTGTACGGCGTGGTGGATATCTGGCTCAAGTGATAAAAGGGCGTTATTTAACAACAAAATTATATGATGGCTATATTCGTAAGAAATTTGTAAGAAATCCATCAGGCCTTTTGTAAGTTTATCCTTTTAGGATGGATGCAGGGTTTGAAGGGTTTCTTTCTATTTGAAACTGTGACTTTTTGCCACGATGATGTATCATGTAAGGAAGGAGGTAGCTGTATGGATAATCCCGGCATTCTTGTGGTGGACGACGACAGGGAGATTGTAAAGGCCATAAGCATCAATCTTGAAAATGAGGGATACCGGGTCTATAAGGCCTACGATGGGCTCCAGGCTCTGGATATTCTGGCGACCCACAGCATCCAGCTGATTTTGCTGGATATCATGATGCCCCGGCTGGATGGCCTGTCGGCGACCATGAAGATTCGCGAAGAAAGGAATATACCCATCATCATCCTGTCAGCCAAATCCGAACACAGCGACAAAATCCTGGGTTTGTCCATGGGAGCCGACGACTATGTCACCAAGCCGTTCAACCCTCTGGAGCTTATGGCAAGGGTCAAGGCTCAACTGCGCAGATTTATGACGCTGGGGGATATGAATGGTTCCGAAAAAAGTGGCGTTCTGCGTTCCGGCGATCTTTGCTACCATCTGGAAACGCGTACCCTCACCTTATTGGGAGAACCTGTTAAGCTGACAGCTACCGAGACCAGGATTATGGAGCTTCTCATGCGGTATCCGGGAAGAGTGTTTCCGGCGGAGGAAATCTATGAGCGGGTGTGGGGAGAGCCGGCCTTCCGTGTTGAAAATACGGTGATGGTGCATATCCGGCGGATCAGGGAGAAGATAGAAATTAACCCGAAAGAGCCCAAATACTTAAAGGTGGTGTGGGGTATTGGGTACAAAATCGAAAAAATTTAGAGCCTTTTTGGTATGGATGTGTTTTTTTCTCGGGGCTAGTGTTTTCTTAGGGTTGGCTGTGCTGGGGCTTGGGAATGCAGATGAGATTATCAACCACTTTGGAGACATCATGGCCGTCATCCGGTGGGACATCAAGGACACCTCGAAATTCAAACAGGAAATTGCAAATCATTTCGAACATCTTATGAGGGTTGCCAAGGGTATCAATGATGCGGAGGGGCTTGTTTACGCCTTCTCGGACGAGGGGGAGAACCTGCTCTATTATGCCGAAAACCTTATAACCGGAAAAACTTTAGGAAACATAGAAAAAGAAACGGTTCTTGCCCAGGAAACGTTGGGCAGCCTGAATGGTGACACACTTAATGCCTGGGACAAGGTGATACTGCCCCAGGGCTATGATTATTATATCTACTACAATGGTTCGGAGATCACGGTACAAAACCGGAACAGGACTGTCAATGCCTACAGCTACGAAAACGGATACCAGAACACATTGCTGAGGCCATATCTGTACAGGAGCAGCGATTTTCCAGAAGTACGGGCCCTCCTGATGGTCAAAAAAGATCTGGTAGAAAACTACTCTGGCTTAAGCAGCCTCTATATGATAAAGCAATGGGCTCAACGTGCAAGACGGGCATGTTTTTGGGTTCTTGGGATTGTGGCTCTGGATTTGATCATGCTGCTCATAGCCCTGGTAAGAAGAAGTGACAAAAGGGAGTTCGACAGAACCCTGGCCCGGATATCCGGCCGGCTGTGGTTTGAGGTCAAGCTGGTTTTTTCGTTGTTTGTTCTGCTCTTCTTTTTCCATACCGTCAGCGATCACGGCTTTTCCATTGCAAGCGGTATTCTGAACCTTTGCGGTCTGTGGTGGTTCTATACAATGCTTGTGGATTTGCTGACCAATAGAAAGCAGTTCTTCGCAAATAATTCTATCACCTGGCTCGTTGGCCATTATCGGCGGTATGAGAGCAAAAAACCCTTTCAGAAAGCATTACTGTGGCGGATCTATGCTCTGGTAGCTGCCGAGGTTATCCTTGTGTTTTTTGCGTTTGTTTTTGCTGCTGCCGGGCATAGAGTAGCGCTCATGGCAATACCCTTCGTGGCTGCCGGCTTATACCTGCTCTATCTGTATCTCAGGCGCTTCCGCAGGACTGTGAACGACCTTGGACTGGTGGTGGAGCGGATTGAAGCCATGAAAAACGGGAAATATGAAGGTTCGTCTTCCCTGTCCCCAGATTCGGATTTTTACAGGGCCTGGGAGAACCTGACCCTCATTCAGAGCGGCATTCAAAATGCTGTGGAAGAAAAGGTGAGAAGCGAACGTATGAAGATGGAACTGATCACCAATGTTTCCCATGACCTGAAAACACCTTTAACTTCCATCATCAGCTACACCGACCTGATCGGCAGGGAGGAGGGGCTTCCGGATACCGTGAAGGATTATGTCCAGATACTCTCCCAAAAATCCGACAGACTCAAGACCCTTATCCAGGATTTGTTTGAACTCAGCCGGGCAGCAAGTGGTGACATGGTTCTTGCCATGGAACGAATTGATCTTGTCAGGCTCATGGAGCAGACACTGGCAGATATGAGTGAGCAGATTGAGCAGTCGGATCTGACCTTCAAAGTGAAAGTACCCGGCTTCCCTGTTTATATCATGAGTGACGGCAGGCGGCTCTACCGGGTATTTCAGAATCTGATCTCCAATGCATTAAAACACTCAATGAAATCATCCAGGGTTTATGTGAATCTGATCTCAGATAACAACAGGGTGATAGTGGAGATTAAAAATATAGCAGGCTACGAGATGGACTTCGATTCAGAAGAGATCATGGAGCGCTTTGTGAGAGGGGATAAAGCCCGATCTACCGAAGGATCCGGGCTGGGGCTGGCCATCGCCCGAAGTTTTACCCATGCCTGCGGCGGAAGATTTGACATCAGCATTGACGGTGATCTCTTCAAAGTGACACTGAGCTTTAACCAGCTAACTGATGAGGAGTATAATGAGGACTCGCTGAGGCGGGATGATGGGACCTTGCCTGAGAAGGAAGAATCTGTCGCACTTCCCCAAGGCGAAGTGCTGGAAGAAGAGGATGAGGATTCCCTTCCTCAGCATAAAAGTGGAGAGGAAGACCCGGTATACGGAGATATTTCTGAGGATTCCACACCGGGCGAATGATAACAGTGATCCCGCAAAGCCCGGTCGCTGAGCGGCACGTCTGCGAAACATCAACTGTTCGAATGAGGGTCGGCTGAACTCGCTCCGCTCAAACAACAGCCGCCCTTATCTCATTCTCACAGGATGTTTCGGTGTCTTATCGCAATGCGACCTTACCTTTACGGGATCTCTTATTGTCATTGAGAGTGAAGCGAAGCTGAACGCGGCAATCTCGACCTCTAAACCTTCTTAGATTCTCATTTCTCACCTCTCACATCCAACCTCCATTTCGTGAGATTGCTTCGTCGGCAAGGCCTCCTCGCAATGACATATGTGGATACCATTACGAGCGGGTAAGTGATTGCAGAGATCCCGTAAATACCGGTCACTCCGCTCTTTTTTCTTTTCTCACTTCTATCTGTTTCAGCATATATGATAAAATAGCTAATACACGGACCAGGAGCATGACGTGGTGCTGCTGGGAGGGGAGCGGGAAATATCCAGGGAGAATTAAACCCGCTCATAAGGATGTGTAAATGATTCAAGATGACCGGCCGCCATCCAAAGTATAAGAAATACAACGACTGAACCAGCTGATCAGGGATGCCGGATCAATGGGCAGCCCATGGCAGAATTGCAGTGCTCAGCAGTATGCCATGCGTTGACAACCCTTGACTGAATGGTTACAATGAATCGATAGACTAGACGAACGGATGGGAGTGTGGCGAAGGATGTTGACACAGGCGCCGAAAGGAACCCATGACATACTGCCTGACGAGATAGATAAATGGATCTTTGTGGAGCAGAAGTTTGCAGAGATTTGCAGAAGATTCGGCTACAGGGAGATTCGTCTGCCTGTTTTCGAGCATACCGAACTGTTTCAGCGGGGGGTTGGCGATACCACCGATATTGTCCAAAAGGAGATGTATACCTTTGAGGACAAGGGCGGAAGAAGCCTCACCCTGCGCCCGGAAGGTACCGCAGGTGTAGTCCGGAGCTATATCGAACACGGTATGGCCTCATTGCCCCAGCCCACAAAACTGTTTTATAATATCACGGCCTACCGCTATGAGAAGATGCAAAAAGGCCGCTTCCGCGAATTCCATCAGCTTGGGGTTGAGCTTTTCGGAGCAGGGGATGCGTCGGCTGATGCGGAGATCATCTCCCTTTTGGTTCTGTTTTTTGACAGTCTCAACATCAAGAACCTCACCCTTAACCTGAACAGCATTGGCTGCCCCGAATGCCGGGCGGCTTACAATCAGAAGCTGAAAGAATTTTTGGCTGACAGAATAGGGAATATGTGCGAAACCTGTAAGGAACGCATAGACCGCAACCCCATGCGCATTCTTGATTGTAAGGATGAAGGCTGCAGGCAGCATCTTAAAGAGGCGCCAGTTCTTCTGGATCATATCTGTGATGATTGCAGGGTGCATTTTGAAAAGGTGACCCAAAAGCTCCAGGACATCGGTATACATTATGAGATTGACAAGGGAATTGTCAGAGGACTGGATTACTACAACAGGACTGTTTTTGAGTTTGTATCACGAAACATAGGCAGCCAGGGTACCGTCTGCGGCGGTGGCCGATATGACGGTCTGATTGAAACCTGCGGCGGAGCGCCCACACCGGGGATTGGTTTTGCCATAGGCGTTGAGAGGCTGCTCCTTGAGATGGAAAGCCAGGGGATTGAAATCCCGATCAGGCCAGGCCCGGATATCTATCTTGGATCCATTGGGGAAAAGGCAGAAAAGCTCTGTGAAAAGCTTGCCTGGGAGCTCAGATCCGAAGGCATTACGTGCATAAAGGATATCATGGGCAGGAGCGTAAAAGCTCAGATGAAATATGCGGATAAGCTGGGTGCCAGATATGCGCTCATAATCGGGGACAACGAGGTGGAGAGCAACAAGGCATCTTTGAAGGATATGAAAACCGGAGAATTCAAGGATATAAGTCTTGATACCCTTATAGACAGGCTTGTCAAGATAAGGGAAACCGACTAGAAAGGCAGATAGATCATATGTCAGAGACCATAAAAGGCATGAAAAGAACACATCGTTGCACAGAACTCAAGCCATCCGACGTTGGCCGTGAAGTGGTGGTCATGGGATGGGTGCAGAGAAGAAGGGATTTGGGTAAACTGATTTTTGTTACCCTAAGGGACAGAAGCGGCATCATTCAGGTTGTATTCAACAGTGAGACCGATCCCGAACTTCACGAAAAGGCCTCTCAGGTCAGGAGCGAATTTGTTCTGGCGGTGAGGGGAACTCTTGCACGAAGAAGCGACGATGCCATCAATAAAAACATGGAAACCGGAGAGGTCGAAATAATTGCTTCCGAACTCAGGATCCTCAACAGATCCGAGACCCCACCATTTCATATCGAGGAGAACTCGGATGCCAATGAGGTTTTGAGGCTTAAGCACCGTTATCTGGATCTGCGCCGGCCAGATTTACAGCGGAATCTCATGCTACGCCACCGGATAGCAAAGATTGCCCGCGACTACTATGATGAAAACGGGTTTTGTGAGATAGAGACACCTGTTCTCACCAAGAGCACGCCGGAAGGGGCAAGGGATTATCTGGTTCCCAGCCGAATCCATCCGGGCAAATTCTATGCTCTTCCCCAATCCCCTCAGATATTCAAGCAGCTTCTGATGGTATCGGGATTTGACCGTTACATGCAAATTGTCAAGTGTTTCAGGGATGAGGACCTCAGGGCTGACCGGCAGCCTGAGTTTACCCAGATTGACCTTGAGATGTCCTTTGTGGATGTGGAAGATGTGATGGCCATCAACGAGGGTTTTGTAAGCCGCCTGTTCAGGGAAGCGCTGGGCATCGACATGCCGGCTCCATTCAGGAGGCTGACCTATGCAGAGGCCATGGAGCGTTTTGGATCGGATAAGCCTGACACCCGTTTTGGGCTTGAGCTTGTGAATGTTTCCGACCTTGTGGCTGAATCAGGGTTCAAAGTCTTCAAAGATGCGGTGGAAAACGGTGGCAGCGTACGTGCTATCAATGCCATAGGAGCAGGCTCAAAGTTTTCCCGCAGAGAGATCGATGCTTTGGGTGAGGTTGCAAAAACCTATAAGGCAAAAGGCCTCGCATGGATGGTGGTGGAGGAGGACGGACTTAGATCCCCCATTGCCAAATTTCTTAGTGAAACCGAGATTGAGAATATAAAAGACAGATTGGATGCAAAACCCGGGGATTTGCTCCTCTTTGTGGCGGACAGGGATGAGATTGTCTTTGATGCCCTGGGACATCTGCGGCTGGAATTGGGGGAGAAGCTGGGGCTCATCGACCATGACCGCTACGATATTCTTTGGGTAACCGAATTCCCGCTGCTGGAATATGATGAGGAAGAAAAACGCTGGGTTGCCAGACACCACATGTTTACGGCTCCCATGGACGAAGATATAGAGTACCTGGATTCAGATCCCGGAAAGGTTCGCTCCAAGGCCTACGATTTGGTTATGAATGGTTACGAGGTTGGTGGCGGAAGCATTCGTATCCACAGCCAGGAACTCCAGGCTAAAATGTTCCGTGTGATCGGGCTTTCTGACGAGCAGGCCAGGGATCGCTTCGGGTTCATGCTTGAAGCCTTTAAATATGGCACTCCGCCCCACGGCGGGATGGCATTCGGACTGGATCGGCTGACCATGCTCCTTGCAGGCACCGATAACATCCGTGATGTCATAGCCTTTCCAAAGGTTCAAGCAGCTTCATGCCTGATGTCCAACGCTCCTGATGTGGTGGAGGAAAAGCAGCTTGAGGAGCTTCATATCAAGACGGTGAGCAAGAAAAGTGAAGATTAAGAATAAAATAATAAAGGAAATCCTTGATTGGGGGCTGCATATCGGTGTTGCCGTATTGCTGGCCCTTCTGATTGTGTTGTTTCTGGGCAGGATCACCATTGTTGAAGGAACTTCCATGGTTCCTACCCTGAAGAATAACGATGTGCTGATTATAGAGAGCATTACACCACGCTTTGGTACCTTGCGCCAGGGGGATATCGTTGTCATGCGAATCCCCGAACTTTTGGGAGACAGGCGCAAGCATGCCATCAAGCGGATTATAGCCGTTGAAAATCAGCATGTTCTTATACGGGACGGCAAGGTCTATGTGGATGGGCAAGAGCTGCAGGAGACCTATATCAATGGTTCCCATACCGATGAAATGAATGATCTCTATTCAGATATGATTGTGCCTGAAGGCTGTATCTATGTTCTGGGTGATAACAGGCTGCCAAATAAGAGCCGTGACAGCCGGGTGTTTGGGCCTGTGAACAAGGATCGTGTCATCGGACGATGTCTACTGCGCATCTTTCCCTTCAGTGATTTCGGGTCTGTTTGACATGTAAAAGAGCTCCACCATTGAGGACTCATATGATAGAATATGGGTATAGGATTTAACCAATGATCAGCCAGCACTTCTTGAAAGGACTGAAAGAACCATGGATGAAAACGTTCTCAAAAAGTCATCCCTTTGCGAGGCGTTTAAACACATCATACCCATAGATCAGTTACAGCAGGATTTCTCAAAAGCCTTTATTACCAAACTCAATTATCACAAGTCTGAAAAAAGAATCGAACTCTGTCTGGATATCAGCCAGCAGATCTGTCCTGATAAAATTCTGCAACTTGAAAAAACACTTACAGACTATTTTTCTGCACGGGTCGATATCAGACCCGGCTTTACCATACCCTTTCCGGAAGAATTGGATGACTGGCACAAGGAAATAATCATCCGCTACACCTGCCGCAGCAAATCCCATTTGGCGCCCTTTCTGAAAAATGCCGAGTTCAGGCTTAGGGGCAGGCAACTCATGGTATGCCTTCCCGGATCGGGATGCTCAGTACTTAAGGCATCCGGGGCAGAAAAGCATATGGAGAAGGTTATCAGAATGCTGTTCCAAAGTGATGTCAGGGTTTCCTTCAGTGAGACTGAAGACAGGAAGAGGGGGATGGTTGATTATATCGCCGAGAAGATGGAGAGTGAGGCCAGAATTGTAGCTCAGGTGCTCTCCAGTCAGGAAACCGGGGCATCAATACCCGGAAATAAAGGGGGGGCATCAACTTCTGCCGCTCAGGAAAAGGGTTCTGGCAAGTACGTAAGAAACGGAGAAAACCGGGGACAGAACTCCAATGATCAGCGTGTTATTTATGGCCGGCCCTTCAAGGGAGAGCCGTTGCCCATGGTGGATGTGGACATAAACTCGGGAAGTGTTGTTCTGTCCGGTGAGATCATCAGGATGGAGACCCGTGAACTGAAAAATGGGCGTATCCTCCTGAGCATGGACATAACCGACCGTACCTCATCCCTTACCTGCAAGGCTTTTGCTAAGGAACAGGAGATGGAGGTTTTAAAGGAGAAGCTGAAGGTGGGATCCCATGTCCGGGTTAACGGCGATGCAGAGTTTGATGCCTATGAGAAGGAGCTCACTATCAGGCTAAGGGCAATCGAGTATATTGAAGCTAATCCGAAAGTCAGGGTGGATCAGGCATCCCAAAAAAGAGTGGAGCTTCATCTACATACCCAGATGAGCCAGCTTGATGCCATCACCTCGGTAAAGGATGTGATTACTCGTGCCGCCGATTGGGGGCATAAAGCCATTGCTATCACCGACCATGGTGTGGTTCAGGCATTCCCGGAGGCACAGGAGGTAGCCGCCAAGCTCAAAAAGTCCAACAGGGAGATAAAGGTGATTTACGGGATGGAGGCCTATCTTCTTGTGGATGAAAGATATAACAACAATGGTGAACTGGACTATAAAAGCGCCGATACATACCATGCGGTAATTCTGGTAAAGAATCAAACCGGTCTTAAAAACCTTTATAAGATCGTTTCAGAAAGCCATCTGAACTTTTTTTACAAAAGACCCAGGGTGCCCTGGTCCCTATTCGAGAAGTACCGTGATGGGCTGATTATAGGAAGCGGCTGTGAGGCAGGCGAATTATACCGTGCCCTGCGGGAAGGAAAACCCAGTGAAGAGATTGAGACCATAGCCGCCCGCTACGACTATCTGGAGATACAACCCATCGGCAACAACCAGTTTCTGGTCCGGGAGGGTATGGTTAAGGATGAGGAAGCCTTAAGAGATTTAAACCGTCAGATTGTGGCGTTGGGAGATCAGCTGGGAAAGCCGGTGGTTGCTACCTGCGACGTTCATTTTCTGGATCCCGATGATGCTGTGTTCAGACAGATCCTTCAGACAGGTCAGGGATACAAGGATGCCGACAAGCAGGCACCTATTTATTTCAGAACTACCGATGAGATGCTGGAGGAGTTTTCCTACTTGGGTGAGGACGAGGCCTTTCAGGTAGTTGTAACCAATCCGGTAGCCATAAGTGAGAGCATAGAGGATGTCCTTCCCATTCCCGATGGTACTTTCCCGCCTTCTCTGGAGGGTGCTGAAGAGGATGTTAAACGCATAAGTGAGGATATGGCCAGGGATATGTATGGGGATCCCCTTCCCGAACTGGTGAGGCAGAGGGTGGATCGTGAACTTGGTTCCATCATAAAAAACGGATTTTCATCCCTGTATATGATTGCACGGAAGCTTGTTCAAAAATCCTTGTCCGATGGCTATATGGTGGGATCCAGAGGGTCGGTGGGCTCTTCCTTCATAGCCTTTTTAACCGGAATCACCGAGGTCAATGCACTTCCGCCCCATTACCGGTGCGGGCACTGCAGGTATTCCGAGTTCTTTGTTAAGGACAAGCAGGTAGCCTGCGGCTTTGACCTTCCTGACAAGGCATGCCCCAATTGCGGTAATCCCCTCATCAAGGATGGCCATGACATACCCTTTGAAACCTTCCTGGGCTTTGATGGCGACAAGGAGCCTGACATCGATCTGAACTTCTCGGGGGAATACCAGCCGAGAGCCCATAAATATACCGAGGAGCTGTTCGGAGAAGGATATACCTTCCGTGCCGGCACCATAGCCACCATCGCAGAAAAGACGGCCTTTGGTTTTGCAAAGAAGTTTCTGGAGGAAAGAGGGATACCGGGAACGCGTGCCGAACTTAACCGGCTGGCGGCGGGCTGCATGGGTACCAAACGCACCACGGGACAGCATCCCGGCGGAGTCATGGTGGTGCCCCGGCACAAGGAGATCTATGATTTTTCACCCATACAACGTCCTGCCGATGATACCAGCTCCGAGATCATCACGACACATTTTGATTACCATTCCATCAGCGGCAGAATTCTTAAGCTGGATATACTGGGACACGATGATCCGACTGTTATCCGCATGCTGGAGGATTTAACCGGGGTGGACGCCAGAGCCATACCCCTGGGTGAGAAAAAAACCATGGGCATCTTCTCGGGGACCGAACCTCTGGGCGTTACTCCCGAGCAGATCGACAGCCAGGTGGGGACCATCGGAGTTCCCGAATTCGGTACCAAGTTTGTAAGGCAGATGCTTGTGGATACCAAGCCCACCACCTTTGGGGAACTGATCCGTATCTCGGGTCTGTCCCACGGAACCGACGTGTGGCTCAATAATGCTCAGGACCTGGTGAGAAACGGGGTGGCCACGTTGTCGGAGGTTATCTGTACCCGTGATGATATCATGACCTACCTTTTAATGAACGACCTGCCACCCTTAACATCCTTCAAGATCATGGAGAGTGTCCGAAAGGGCAGAGGCCTTACCCCCGAACAGGAGACCCTCATGGAGGAGAAGGGAGTTCCCGGTTGGTACATAGAATCCTGTAAGAAGATTAAATATATGTTCCCAAAGGCTCACGCCGCAGCATATGTGATGATGGCATTCAGGATAGCCTGGTTCAAGGTCTACTATCCGGAAGCCTTTTATGCCACCTATTTCAGCGTCCGGGCAGACAGCTTTGACGCCAACATCATATCCCGGGGGCCTGACGCAGTCAGCCTGGCTATAAAGGATATAGAGGATAAGGGCAAGATGGTCACCCAAAAGGAGAAAGACCTTCTGACCATTCTGGAGGTGGCAAGAGAAATGTATGCACGGGGCATTAACTGCCTGCCTGTGGATCTGTATAAATCCCATGCTACCCGCTTCATAATAACCGAGGATGGCATACTGCCTCCCCTCACCGCACTGCAGGGGCTGGGAACCGCGGCAGCGGCCAATATTGTGGATTCCCGAAAAGATGGGGAATTTGTATCCATAGAGGATCTGAAAATGAAATCAGGCATATCCAAGGCGGTCATTGAAATCCTGTCAGAACACGGCTGCCTGGACGGAATGGACGAAAGCAGCCAGTTATCGCTGTTCGGATTAGGTTAAGGAGGATCTGTTATGAAGGATACTGTAAGAAGGCTTGAAAAAACCGTAGAGTATTTGAGGAACATTACTGAGGGTATGCCCGAAATTGCCATAATACTGGGCTCCGGATTGGGCAGGCTGGCTGACTTCATTGAGGGCAGGCAGGAGATTCCCTATGAGGAGATACCAAACTTCCCTGCAACCACCGTTGCGGGACACGAGGGCAAGCTCATCTTTGGACGCCTGGGAGACAGATATGTGGTGGCTATGAAAGGGCGGTTCCACTACTACGAAGGCCATGATATGGGGGTCGTGGTATATCCCATACGGGTATTCGGGATGATGGGCATTAAAAACCTCATGGTGACCAATGCCGCCGGGGGAGTGAACACAGACTTTAAACCCGGTGATCTCATGCTCATAAAAGACCATATCGGCTTCTTCGCTGAGAACCCCTTGAGGGGTGAAAATCTCGATGATCTTGGGCCCCGGTTCCCCGACATGTCCGCCGCATATGACCGTTCACTGCAAAAGCTTGCCCTGGAATGTGCACAAAGAGCCGGGATTGACCTTAAGAGCGGGGTTTATTCCTACTGTAAGGGGCCATCCTTTGAGTCTCCGGCTGAAATCAAAGCTCTGCGCATGCTGGGTGCTGATGCGGTAGGCATGTCCACCGTACCCGAGGTGATTGTTGCAAGACATATGGGGATTCGGGTTCTGGGGATATCCTGTATCACCAATATGGCAGCGGGTATCCTGGATCAGCCCCTCACCCATGAAGAGGTGATGGAGACCGGAAAGAGCGTAGAGCAGAAGTTTTCTTCACTGGTCAGGGAGATAGTAGGAAGCTGGGAATAAAGACGATACCTCGATGAATGAAAGAGGGAGCTGCTGTGAACATATGGCTGGCGGATAGACCGGAACACCGGGCAGGTCTCATGTTCTTCAGACAGCTCCCTTTTGTTATATTTCTGAATCAATCAACAAGTTTGTAATTCTCAGGTATACAGATCATAAACTCGGCATGTTCCTCCATCAATTCGTCGTAGTGTTCAAAAATCCTGACTATACCGAAGGTTTCAGCCATATAATTGCGGACGGGTCTGGGAAAGCTGATCTCCAGGTTCAGGCGCGTCCCTGACTCGGGAACAGAGAACAGTTCCGTATTTAGGTTTTGCCGCATAAAATCCAGGAGGTTGCCGGATATATTCTTGTTAACCCTGATCTCAAGCTGACCAATATCCATCGTTACTGTTTTATAGGAAAAGGGAAACAGGGAGGATACTACGTCCAGCTCTCTTATGCCGTCAAGGGGCACATCAATAGCAGCTACGGTTATATAGTTTTCAGGGGTATATCTTGCAAGATAATCGCTGTCGTTTGGACTGAGCAGATATACCAGGGTAAAGGATAAAACCAGGGCAATTGATACTGCTATCACTATCCATTTATTCATTTTACTTTACCTCCATTCGTTTAATGGGGATATAACCCGCTGCAAAGGATATCAGGGTTATTGCGGAAAGCTTCAGGAAGAGGATTCCCGGCGTGGGGCTGTAAAAAATAAAATTTATCAGTTTGAGGAAGGCATCCCGGAAGTCTCTTAAATAAACCAGAGCCAGCAGAAATGTTCCGCAAACAACACTTGTGGCAATTTTGTGACGGTAGAACCAGGAAAAAACCATCCAGGTTATTCCCCCAATACAGACCATGATTATATAAGACATGGCGAACCCGACAAGAAAGCTGTCCTTTGTGATGACCCATGTGTAGAAGAAGTTTTCTGCTACGCTCAGGGTTAATTCTGCTGCAAGGGTTTCCAGCAGATGGAAGCCGCAGGATGTAAGCAGCATTATGACGGGAAGCACCAATATGAGTATGATGTGTGATAGCACCAACATATTCCTGTCTACGGGGAAGGAGAATTTTTTCAATAGCTCTGAATTGCTGGTTATTATGATCATGGCAATGGGCAGCATAAACACTCCGCTAACCAGCCCGGCACTCAGGGAACTGCTGCCCGAGGCTGAAGAAGATAATGCAAACTTGCTAAGCAAAAGTCCTGTCATAATTCCAATATATATGCCGTAAAAGGATTTGAAGTCCACATAATAGCTGTATAGAAGAGATTTCATAGCGCGAAGCCTGCTATTTTGCGATAACATCAAGAACACCTCCCTTATTGGTTGCGGTCAGGTTTACACACACATCCTGAACGCTCATGGCGCTGATCTCAACTCCCGATGATTCCAGTTCACGGAGTTCTTCCTCTGACAGACTGTTGACAACACCCAGAACCAGCATTTCTCCCATGGATTCCTTATAGATAATGCTGTGCCGCCCTTCCAGTTCCTCAAGAACCCTTCTGTGACCTGAAAGGTACAGGGCGTAGTTCTGTACATCCTCAATAGCCTTATTAAAGATCAGCTTGCCCTGATCGATCAGTACTGCCTGCTCCATCAAACCCTCCAGTTCGCTTATGAGATGGCTGGAAACAATGATGGTGCGAGGGTGATTGGTGTAATCCTTTAAAAGAAGGCTGGAGAACTCCTTACGGTGAGCCGCGTCCAGTCCAATGGTAGGTTCATCCAGCATGGTCAGAGGGCTTCGGCTCAGCAGGGCAATGACCAGGGAAAAGAGTGTCTTCATACCCTTGGAAAGCTTTTTGATCTTGGACTTTACGGGTATATTGAAGTAATCCAGAAGCTTTAAGGCTGTTACTTTGTCAAACCGGCTGTAGGAAAGTGCTGCCTGGTCGACGAGGTCCCACAGAACTGCTGAATCGTTGTACCTTTCATCATCCATAAACACGATATCGGAAAGCACCCTGATATTATCGAAAGGTTGCTGGCCAAGAACCGTTACTCTTCCCTCCGTGGGTCTTAAGTAGCCTGCCAATGTTTTAAGAAGCGTTGTCTTGCCGGCACCGTTCCGGCCGATCAGTCCGACGATGCAATTCTCGGGCAGTTCCAGGCTGATATTGTCAAGAGCGTTCTTTTTCCCAAACCTCTTGACCAGGTTTTGCAGGATTACAGCGTTCATTATTGGTCCTCCTTCTTGGGAATTGTCACATCATTGATCATTTGGATCAGTTCTTCCTTGCTGATGTCCAGCTTTACTGCCTCCAAAACCAGTTTCCTGATGCTCTCGGCTATTGCCGGACGTCTTTTCTGGCGGATCATGGCCTTTGCCCCCTTTGATACATGCATTCCAAGCCCGCGCACCCGGTAAAGGATGCCCTCCTGAACCAGGATGTTGATACCCTTGGCTGCAGTGGCGGGATTGATATTGAACATCTTGGAGATCTGGTACTGGGAATAGCATTCATTTCCTTCCTCCAGCACTCCGTTGAGAATATCATCCTCAATCCCTTCGGCAATCTGGATATAGATGGGCTTCAGATCGGTTGGATTAAGTTTCATTACATCACCACACCATTACTACATTAGTCATGCAATGTAGTATAATACGCATGGGTTAATTTGTCAACAGAAAAATCAATAATGAAATATTGGCAGCCTTTATTTTTGAATCATAGTCTGGTACAATCCAATAGAAGAAAGAAGAGAGGGGTATTGAAATGAAAAGCAGGATCAGGGATATTTCGCTGGCTGACTCGGGCAGGCGTAAGATTGAGTGGGTGAAGCGCAATATGCCCATTCTTTCCGGGCTTGAAGAGGAGTTTAAAAGGACGCGTCCCTTTGAGGGTGTGAAGATATCCCTGTCTGTTCATCTGGAGGCAAAGACCGCCTATCTCTCAAAGGTTCTTGCATCGGGAGGAGCACAGATGGCAGTCACCGGAAGCAATCCCCTGTCCACCCAGGACGACGTGGCGGCAGGGCTTGCTGCAGACGGAATGGAAGTATTTGCCTGGTACAATGCTTCGCCGGATGAATATATGGAGCACATCCGGATGACCCTTGATCATGGCCCCAATATCATCATCGATGACGGGGGAGACCTGGTCAATTGCCTGCATAACGAATTGCCCCATCTTCTGCCGGATGTCTGGGGCGGATGTGAGGAGACAACCACCGGTATCCTCCGGCTCAAAGCCATGGAGCGGGACGGTGCCCTGAAGATACCTATGATGGCCGTCAACGATGCCATGTGTAAGCATCTGTTTGACAATCGCTATGGCACCGGACAGTCGGTTTGGGACGGCATCAACCGTACCACAAATTTGATTGTGGCAGGGAAGACCGTTGTTGTCGCAGGATATGGCTGGTGTGGAAAGGGTATTGCCATGAGGGCCAAGGGGCTCGGTGCCCGGGTGATAGTGACCGAGATAGATCCTGTGAAGGCTATTGAGGCAGTGATGGACGGATTTTCAGTGATGCCCATGGATGAAGCTGCTCCGCTGGGCGACTTCTTCATTACCGCAACCGGCTGTGAACGTGTGATCTACGGGGATCATTACAAGAAGATGAAGAATGGCGCAGTGCTCTGTAATGCAGGCCATTTCAATGTGGAAATCTCCATACCCGAACTGGAAGAACTGGCTGCGGAGATTCAGGAGAGCAGGGAGAACATCACAGGATACAGGATGGCTGATGGCCGATGGATCTATCTTTTGGGAGAAGGTCGTTTGGTCAACCTGGCCTGTGGGGACGGGCATCCCGCCGAGATCATGGATATGAGCTTCGCTGTTCAGGCTTTAGCCTCTCTCTACATCATCGAAAACAGGGGCAAACTCAAGCCCGGGGTGTTTGACATTCCTGAGAGCATTGATCAGAGGATAGCTCAAAGTAAGCTTGAAAGCATTGGCGTTCGTATAGATGTCCTCACCGAGGAGCAAAAGCGGTACCTGGGAAGCTGGAACCTATAGAAAAGGGCTTTAAAACTGAAAAGCTTCAGTATAAAAAATGTGGCAAGGACGGAATCTATCCTAGCCACATTTTTTATAGAGGGTCTAAACAGCTAAGCCTCATGGATCAGATTTTTGTAATCTTTATATTCCCCGATGTGGTTTTCAACGATATATCCAATTCTCCATTTCCTGTGCTTCCTTGCAGTTGCTTTTTGCTTGCAGAGGACTGATCAAGGGCAAAATCTGTCTTTATACTACCCGAGTTGATTTGTGCGTTCAGAGAAAACTGGGTACCATCGGGTAGCCCAAGATTGATGCTTCCGCTGGAGCATTCGATCTGGATGGTTGATGCCGGCTTATCGCATACCAGTGTAATGCTTCCTGAGGATGAGGACAGATCTGCGTCCCCCTCAAAAGACTTAACCGAAATCCTACCCGAAGTGGTCTTAATTGTTGTATGTCCTGAATGGGCAGAGCCGGTGTTCACATCCCCGGAGGTTGAGTTGATGACCAGTTTGCCTGCACTAATGCGGTCCAGGGTGGTTGTGCCGGAATTGCCTTCAATGATAACTTCTCCCGGTACGGTCATGACAGCGATTTTCTTATTGCCGGATGAGTTTTTCAGTGAGGCATTGGCTGCACTGAGCCTGTCAATGATTATTTTTCCTGAGGTTGAATCGGCTGAAAAATCGTCCCGGAGTTCGATAACTCCCAGGAAGGTATCCCCTGAGGAAGCTGTGAGCCTGGCACTGGCCGCCTCAAGCCTTTCAACCTCAACTCTTCCTGAGGTCACACCGGCAGTAAATGCTGAATCTACATCAATACTTCCAAGGATTATATCCCCTGAGGATGTGGTGAAGCTGCAGGAGTTAAATCTCAGCTCAGAAGCTGTCAGCCTGCTGGAGGTACCATCTAGTACCAGATCCCCTGAAAAGGACTGTGGTATTTCCAATTCCATACTTACATTGCTTGAATATAAGCCTGAGAAAAAGGAAGACTTTGTTTTCACCTTGATGCGCAGAGTACTCCCTGTCACATGGGCTTCGATGTATGGCACGAAAGAGGGATCATTTGTGCGGACGATTCCTGTCAGGGAGGCCTTAACCTTCGGTGAATCCACCATTCTCAGGTTGGTATCGGTGCTTGATACCGAGATTTCGATCTTCCTGATGGAGCCAGGATCAAATTCTTTGATGTCGTTAACCTCGTATACCCTGCTTATTCCAAAAAAACATATCAATTACCCCTCCCATGCTGTTGGTACTGGTAAGGAAATATATTATCAGTACGCCGCCTGTGATCAGCATCGCTAATAAGGTCCACATGATTATTTTTCTAGCGCCCATCAAAAAATCCTCCCGATTGAGCTTGCTGTCAAATAGGAGGAAAACCCGCCAACACTGTTTTCCTTACCGGGAATGGTATCATAATTACAGGTTATTGCATGGAGAATCATAGCATGGAACTAAACCCATAACAAGGAAGTCAATCATAACTTAATTGGATTCTAACCTCATTTTAATCAAGGTCTTGGGAACACACTCAGGAACCATTATCCACCATGTTGTAGCAGGTCACCCGGTTTCTCCCGTTTTCCTTGGAGGTGTATAACGCCTTATCGGCGGCGGCGATCAGGGAAGCGACACTATTCCCGTCCTCGGGATATGTGGCTATGCCGACAGAAATGGTTATCTTCGGATCGGATTTTTCCTGAACGGTTTGCCTAAAGCGGTCGGCTGTCAGGTAAGCCCGAACCGTTGAAGCGCCGGGCAGGATGACGATGAACTCGTCCCCTCCGTAACGGCCGGTTATATCTTCTTTTCTAAAACTGGTCTGAATAAGCTTTGACAGTGTTTTGATGCACTTGTCGCCTGTCTGGTGACCCTGGTTGTCATTGATTCCCTTGAAATTATCAATATCAAACATGAGCAATGAAAACCTGGAGTTTGGGGAGCGCTCTATCATGTTTTCAATAAGATTCAGGATTGTTGATTTCAAATAGAGTCCTGTCATGCTGTCAGTCTTTGATTTTTCAACAAGTTTTCTGTTTGATCGCTCAATCTCCTGGACGCGACGAACAACCTCTGCATGTATGCTGTGGTTGATTTTCTCAAGATCCTGGCTGAATCTGCTGTGCTCAGACTTCAACAGCCCATAGGTATGCCTGTAGAAATAGCGGGCACATATGTACAAGCCTGCAGCAGCCAGGGAAGTGACCAGTAGCAGGTTCTGACTTTTGGAAATGAACAGGGCAAAGTTGAGTGCAAGCAGGAAAATGCCTGAGTGAAGCAGCAGACGGGTATTGTTTTTAATGATCAGGTGGAGAACCGTCATTATCAGTTCAATGGCGGCAAGCAACAGGATGAAGACCCGTATATAGTTCCTGAGATTGAGCCTCAGCAGAATACCTTGCATCAGGATGGCTGCGATGGGCAGGAAGAAGATCACAGGATAGAGGAATTTCATGGATTCATTGGACTTTTGGACAAGAGAAATCAGGGTCAGTATCATAATCAGGAAGAACCAGGACAGGTCCAGGTACAGGGATGCTCCATTTAGGTTGTGGGGTCCAACAAAAAATGAGTAACCGCCCAGAATGAGCGGAATGGCAAAGGATAGCCCCATTGCTTTAAGGGATGGATCCTTAAGCTTTATGGTAAGTGACGTAACGAATATATAGGATGAAAAACCGATCAGCATAAACAGTTGAAGCTGATTTTGAAAATTGAGATAAAACATGGGGAACCTCCTTGGGGGATTCTGTTCCGGGATGGAGAGCGCACAAAGGCTGCCCCTTACCTATATATATACAATATATCGGCTGGTTTTTTGGTTTCTTATAGCCGGTCCACCCAGGCAATAGCCATAAATACCCAGACCGCTATGATTTGAAGAAAATTTTGTGGTATAATTATTTAACTTTAAAGGACTTGCTCCATCAGTAATTATTCTCAAAATAAAAAAGTGCTTGCCATGTAAAAATAATACGTGAAGCGGTTATCCGGCTTGATATGGATCCGTTTCACGGCTTAGCGAAATATTTGGAGGGATCCGCCATGGAATCGACCAAGGTGAAAACATCAGCTGAGAAGCTTGCGAAGAAGGACGGCATAACCTTTTATCGCATCAATTCCGAAAAATTTAAGACAAACAGGGTTGATATATTCTTTCTTGACAGGCTGGAAAGGCAACGGGCATCAGCAAATGCCATCATACCCTCGGTGCTTAAGAGGGGATGCAGGGATTTCGCAACACAAAGAGAGCTGGAGATGCGCCTTGAAGAGCTATACGGGGCAGTTGTGGACGGTGGGTGCAGCAAGAGGGGCGAAACCCAGTGCGTCAGCTTCCATATGTCCCATATAGCAGAAGACTATATTAGCGGGCAAGACAAGCTCTTTGACCAGTGCAGCCAGCTTTTGATGTGCATTCTCCAGAACCCTGTGGTGGAGGATAATGGGTTCAAGGTTCCGGTGTTCAGACAGGAGCGGGATAATCTTATAGATTATATCCGGAGTCGGATCAATGACAAGATGCGCTTTTCGTTTTTAAGGTGCATAGAGGAAATGTGCAGCGGTGAAGCCTATGCCATTCCCGATGAGGGTTATGAGGAGGACGCACTGCTGCTGACACCACAAAAAACCTTCGGAATCTACCAGGAGATGATCTCATCCTATCCTGGCTTTGTTTATATGTCCGGTTCCATTGATGATGAAAGCGCCCATCGCTTTATTGAACAGTTTTCCAGATTGCCCCGCACCAATCCCGGAAGGGTCGGATTTGCCGACAACACTAAAACCGTCAAAGAAGTCAGGCGTGTGGATGAGACCATGAATATCAATCAGGGGAAGTTGTGCCTGGGCTTCAGAACAAATGTGATTCCGTCCTCACCGGATTATTATCCCCTTGTGGTGTACAACGGCATACTGGGAGGGGATGTTCACTCCAAGCTGTTCCAGAATGTACGGGAGAAGGCAAGCCTGGCTTACTACGCTCAATCGGTGCTGGAAAAATACAAGGGTCTCATGATTATTATGAGCGGCATTGAGCAGGAAAACCGGGACAAGGCTGAAGAGATAATCCTCAGGCAGTTTGAGGATATGAGGGAGGGCAGAATCACTCAGGAAGAACTGGATGCCACAAAAAAATCACTGAGGACGGGTATCAAAACCATGCAGGACAGTCAGGGCGCCATTGTCGATTTCTTCTTCAGCCAGCATCTGACCCAGGATGGAGAGGATTTTGAGTCCATGGCTCAAAAGCTTGAGTCCGTTACCATTGATGATGTGGTACGGGTTGCCGGACGGATTCAACTGGACACCGTTTATTTTTTAAAGCCCGATAATGTGCAGTAATAGACAATACCGACAAACCGTGCCCTAAGAAGGAGGTCTCAAATATGGACTATAAAACCATTACCTATGACAGACTGGGAGAAACCCTTTATGAATATGATCATCCTACAGGCCTTAAGGCATTCCTTGTGAAAAAAACAGGCTACAATAAGAAAACTGCATTGTTTGCAACCGACTACGGTTCCATCGATAATGTCTTTAAAAAGAGTGACGGACAGGTTATGCAGGTACCTGACGGCATCGCCCATTTTTTGGAGCACAAGCTCTTTGAACAGGAAGACGGCAATATGCTGGACAAGTTTTCTAAAATGGGCTCCTCACCCAACGCCTTCACCTCGTTTAATCAGACAGCATACCATTTTACGTGCACCGACCTTTTCGAGGACAACTTCAGGATGCTCCTGGATTATGTACAAAATCCCTGGCTCACCGATGAAAATGTTGAGAAGGAGAAGGGGATAATCGCCCAGGAAATCCGCATGTATGAGGACAGTCCGGACTGGAGGCTATTTTTCAACCTGCTGGATTGCCTGTATGTGAATCATCCTGTCAAACTGGACATAGCAGGCACAGTTGAGAGCATTTCCAAAATCAATAAAGAGCTCCTTTACGATTGCTACAATACCTTTTATACACCCGGCAACATGGTGGTTGTGGTGGCCGGGGATGTGGAACCCGAGCTGGTATTCAAAACGGTGGATAATATGATAAAATCTAAAGAAGGGGGAAAGCCGGAAAAGCGATATCCCGAGGAACCCGAAAGGGTGAACATGGAGTATAAAGAGCAGAAGCTCCGGGTATCCATGCCTCTGTTCAATATGGGCATCAAGGATCCGGTACGTCTTTCTGGTTATGACCTTCTTAAGAGAAGAACAGCGCTGGGGATTATCCTTGCATCCATCATGGGCAGAAGTTCGGAGCTTTTTAACCGGCTGTATTATGACGGGCTCATCAATGACTCCTTCCGGTTTGATGCATCGGTGGATCAGAGCTATGGCTTCGTCAACTGGGGAGGCCAATCTTCCGATCCCAACAGGGTGGCTCAGGAAATACGCAGGGAGATTGACTCCACTGTGGAAAGGGGCATTGATCCGGATGTTTTTGAGCGTATAAAAAGGTCCCACGAAGGTGTTTTTGTCAGGACGCTCAACTCACCCGATATCATTGCCAGAGAGATGATGGATAGCTATTTCAACAAGACAAGCTATTTCGACCTGAGCAGGGTCTATGAGGAACTGGATATTGGTTACACCAACAGTGTCTTGAGAGACCTGTTCACTAAAACAACTGCACTGTCGGTGATCAATCCTATATAAACTGTGGAGGTTATGATTATGGGGGTCGACTTTATTGAATTCCCGAAGCTTGGAATCAGGCTGAATGTCAGCCCGGAAGCGTTTGAACTGGGACCGTTTCTAGGAATAGGCCCCATCAGCGTGCACTGGTACGGAATTATCATTGCCACGGCCATTTTGGTGTCACTCATTCTGGCAACCAAACAGGCCGAAAAATTCAAAATCAGGGAAGAAGACCTGATAGACATGTTTTTACTTGCCCTACCCGTATCGGTTATATTCTCCAGGCTGTTCTTTGTCGTCTTCAAATGGGACATGTTTAAAAACGATCTTAAGCGCATCCTATATATCTGGGAAGGTGGAGTGGCCATATATGGTGCGGTTTTAGGAGCAGTTCTGTCAGTGTTCATTTTTTCCAGGATCAGAAAGATTAATATGTGGACCATGGCAGACTTTGCATGCGTATACCTTCCTTTGTCACAGGCCATAGGCCGCTGGGGTAATTTCTTCAATCAGGAGCTCTACGGAACAAATACCGATCTGCCCTGGGGTATGACAGGAAGCATCATCCAGGCCTTCCCTGATCCGGGCATCAATCCCGCTATACCGGTTCATCCCACCTTTTTGTATGAATCCCTCTGGAATATTCTTGCCTTTTTCCTTTTGCTCTCCATCAGAAAGAGAAACAAGGTTCCTGGCAGGGTCTTTGCATGGTACCTGCTTTTGTACAGCTTCGGAAGGTTTATGACTGAATTCCTGAGAGTGGATGATTTCCAGTCCGGCAACAATGTGCGCTACAATCAGGCCTTTGCCGCTGTGGTATTTTTAGGCGCATTTATTTTCCTTATCATAGCCGCCGCCAGGCAGAGAGCCAGAAAGAGAACCCCTGTTTACGACACGCCCAGCGCGTATGCCGATATCCTGAAGACCTTGAAGGATGAAGAGGATTTGCAGCAGGAAGTAGATTCCAATGACATGGAGCCTGTCCTGCCTGATAATGAGAACAGGGATACTCCTTCAGAACCCATCCCCGAAGCCGATGGAAAAAAACCGGCAGAAGCGGAGAAAGATGACATAGCCGAAACCGGGGACAATGCCGGGACGGATAATCCTGAGTCCTCTGATGATTGAAACCGGGTTGGGAGCTTCTGGCTGAACCCATGAAAATGCAGCAGCGAGGTATAAATATCAGTTTATGTATGCCATAGAGAAAAACAAAGGGCCGTCGCTGGTCAAGAATATAGACTGGTTTCTGATCGTGAATGTCATCCTCATCAACGCGATGGGCTTAATCGTGTTGAAGGGGATGTCTTCACCTGATCAGTTGAATGTACCCAACCTCTTCATGAAACAATTAATAGCCTCCATTCTGGGGCTTGCCGTCATGATCATTGTCATGATCATAGATTATAAGGATCTGAAGATACTGGGCATACCTGCCTATTTCATCACCGTTTTTCTCCTGGTGGCTGTACTGTTGGTGGGTACGGGAAGGGAAGAAACGGGAACCCAGGGTTGGCTGCTGCTTGGGCCATTGAGCATTCAGCCCTCGGAACTTGGCAAGGTGGCCATGGTGATCGCCGCAGCCTTCTATTTCGAGAAAATACAGCAGAACCGCAGTATCAAAAATTACATCCTTCTCCTTGCCACTTCGGCGTTGCCCATCGGGCTGGTGCTGCTGCAGCCGGACTTTGGAACGGCCGTAGTTTATGTTTTCATGTTCCTGTGCATGCTTTTTGTAAGCGGAATCAAGTACCGGTATATATTCATTTTCGGAGGAGCGACGCTGCTGGGACTTCCCCTGCTGTGGTTCACAGTTTTGGTGAATGTTTTGAAGGAGCACCAGATACTGCGCATACTCTCCTTTATCAACCCCGCCGCCTATGAAAATACCAGCGGCTATCAGGTGCGCATGGCTATCCGCCATATCGGGAGGGGACAGCTCACCGGAGTAGGTATTGGCAATGGCAAGGCGGTCTTCAATGTCCCGGAGGTGGAAACAGACTCCATCTTTTCGGTGGTGGGAGAAGAGCTTGGCTTTATAGGGGCTGTCATTCTTGTAGTACTGTTCACTGCCCTTTTACTGCGTTGCCTCTATATTTCGCGCTTTGCCAAGGACAAGTTCGGGTCTTTTCTGGTCATAGGCCTTATGTCCATGTTCCTTTTCCATTTTGTTGAGAACGTGGGCATGAACATAGGCATCCTGCCGGTGACAGGTATACCCCTGCCCTTTATCAGCAGCGGCGGTTCTTCGGTGGTGGTCAACTACCTTGCCATTGGGATAATCGTCAGTGTATCCATGCGAAGGCAGAAGCCCATGTTCGAGACCTGACAGCAGAGGGGCAATCCCGATGCTGATACAGGAAACGGGTGGAAATTTGCCTCTAAATATTAAGATTGTGTTACAAAAAATCAATAAACAAAAATGTATAGTTTTCTACAAATAATTGCCCAGATATATCTAGTAGATTGTAAGATATTACAATACAATATATGGTATATTCTGACCTCTCGGGGGTGTTCATATCGGAACACCCCTTTTTGTATTTGGGGCGGAAACAGTTAATCAAAGGGTTGACGGGTGCCGATAGATGGAGTAGAATACAATGTAAGTGGAGTAAAGTGGGTGAAAGTGGTGAGTGGTTTTAACGGCAAATACACGAATACCCTGGACGCGAAGAACCGCGTTTTCGTGCCTGCCGCTTATCGCCATAAGCTGGGAAAGGAATTCATCCTCACCCGCGGCGAGGATCAGAACCTCTACCTCTATCCCATGGATGCCTGGGAAGAGTTTGAAGAAAAGGTGAAAACCCTTCAAACCAGCAGGCAGAATTTCCGGGCCATCATGCGCCACTACTTCGCTAATGCAGCCACTTGCAGCCTTGACAGCCAGGGACGCATCGTGATTCCCCAGGAATTGAGGGAGTGGGCTGGTTTAACCAAGGAAGTGCTTTTCGCCGGAGTCGACACCAAAGTTGAGATCTGGGATCCCCAGCGATATGAAGATGTTACCAACTCCTACGATATTAACGAGATACTGGACAGCCTGCCCATCAATCTTCCGTAAAACCTGAAAGGATGAGGAATCCGGTCGTGACTTTTGAACACAAACCCGTCATGCTGGATGAATGCATAGATTATCTGAATATCCGTACCGATGGTGTCTATCTGGATGCCACCCTTGGGGGTGCGGGGCATTCCTCCGAAATATTGAAACGCCTGGGACCGGAGGGTTTATTGATTGGAATCGATCAGGACCAAAACGCCATACAGGCGGCCGGGCAAAGGCTAAAAAAAGTGCAGACCAAGGGACGATATGTCCTTTATCATACGAACTTTGAAAACATAAGAGAAGTAATCGGGATGCAAAAGCTGAAGGCTGTCGACGGGGTACTTATGGATCTTGGGGTTTCCTCCCACCAACTGGATGAGGGGGAACGGGGATTCAGCTACCAACAGGATGCACCCCTCGACATGCGTATGAACAAAAGCGAAGAAAGGGATGCCGCATGGGTTGTCAATAACCTGAGCCGTGAGGATTTGACCCGGATCATCCGAGAATACGGTGAGGAGAAATGGGCCTCACGGATAGCGGAATTCATTGTAAAAAACCGTGAAATACAAAAGATAACAACAACAGGTCAGCTGGCAGACATAATCAAAGCCGCCATACCAGCGGCTGCGAGAAGAAAGGGACCGCATCCTGCAAAAAGGACATTCCAGGCCATCCGAATTGAGGTCAACAGGGAGTTGGAGGTGCTGGAAAGAACCCTGAAGGAGGTCGTGGGTCTTCTTAATCCGGGAGGCCGGCTTGTAGTGATTACCTTCCACTCGTTAGAGGACAGAATAGTCAAGCAAGCCTTCAGGGACAGGTCGCAGGGATGTGTTTGCCCGGGGGATTTTCCCCAGTGTGTCTGCGGCAGGACACCGGAGATCAGGGTCATAACAAAAAAACCTGTAACAGCGTCCCAGAGTGAACTTGATGAGAACCCAAGATCCAGGAGCGCCAAGCTCCGGGTTGCGGAAAAGCTATAATAAATTGAAATAAGCCTATACGAAAGACAAAGGAAACTGAGTACACAAAAGAGTAAGGATCTAAAGCACAAAAGAATTTTCAACAAACAAAAGCGCAATTATCTTCCAAACCAATCCATGATTCACCAAAGATAACCACTGACCGGAACATCGGAGTTACAAAAGATTGGAACCCTGAACAAAAGATAAATACCCCATTTTAATGGTTACAAAAGACAAAGAGGAAAAGAGTTACTAAAGACAGGCAGAAAAGAGAAAACAGAAGAACAGATCGTACAAAAGAGAAGTGCTTATGAGAGGCAAAACCAATTGATTTTACCCGGGGTCTGCCCCGATGGCAGACCCGGGACTTCATCTCTTATGTGTCAGGGGCTGTGGCGTTACAAAAAGTACGCCACGTTATTCTCTTCTGAGAAGCGCAATTTGTACAGTATACGTCCATCCTGTATTTAAAAGTAAGTCGGATTGCCGGGAAACATGCATACTGTCCGGCGTCGCAAAAGTATTTTACCCTTTGGTAAAGAGGAGATCGTGAAGGGAGGCTAAAAGGCATGGAAACCAGATATGGTTATGTTTACGGCAGCGCAGCGCCCAAACTGCCCCAGAGGCCTGAGCGTCAGGCAGCTCAGCAGCCAAAAAGGAGCAGGGTAAAGGTATCCCGGGCTGCAGCTCCAGCCTATGCCCATGTTCCCAAGGCCAGATTGATTTTTTGCATCGTTGCGCTGGCATCCATGTGTTTTGTAGTGCTGTACCGCTTCTCGATCCTGTCGGATCTTAATGCCACCATGAACAGGATGAATGAGGAATACAACGCCCTGAGGAATGAAAACAGACTCCTGAAGGTTGAAATAGAGACAAATATTGACCTTGACAGGGTTAAGCAGGTGGCAGAGACTGAAATGGGCATGCATAAGCCCGATCGGTACCAGATCGTACCGGTAAGCGTACCAAAGAATGATTACAACGTTGTACTGGATCAGCAATACATTGACCAGGCGACCGATAATAGCGGGAAGCCATTGCTGAAAGGCATTCTGGATGCCATACAGGCGGCCTTTCCCTGATGGATGGGCCATCTCGCCTGGTTGCTGAACTTTCGTATGGAAAAGATAAATATATTCATCAAGTTAGGTATATATTTTATACAGAATCAGCACGGGACTATGGATTGATAGGGAGGTATACAGCGGATCAGTCCGTTGTCCTTTTTTTGCAGGAGAAGCAAGATGAAAAGCAGTAATCGCAAAAACATGAAAAACACGCATCACAAGACTGCTTCTAAAGCTCCGGTTGATTTGAAGAGCGTCAGGAAGAAAAAGAAGGCGGAAGAGATCCCAAACCAGCCAAACACGGGAATGCTGAAAAGAAGGGAATTCTTCATGCTGTTGGTCTTTACCCTGTCGCTTTTTTTCATGCTCTACAGGGTTGGTTTCATTCAGTTTGTAAAGGGCGAGGAATATCAGAAGAAGGCTTATTATACCCAGACCCAGAAGAGGCAGATCAATCCAAAGCGCGGTACCATCTATGACAGAAACGGGAAGGGTCTTGCCATCAGCGCCTCGGTGGATACCGTGTCGGTCAATCCCAATGCCCTAAGAAGCGAGCTGAATAATGATCCCGGAATGCTCCAGGAATTGGCCGAGGGACTGGCGGAGATCCTGGATATGGACTCCATGGACGTTATTAAGGTGTTTAACAAAAATTCCAGGTTCGAGTATATAAAGAGGAAAATTGACAGGGAACTTGGTGCCAGGGTGAGAAGCTATGTTGTACAGGAGAAGGGCATCAAGAACATTTACATAGATGAGGACTCCAAACGCTACTACCCCAATGGCAGCCTGGCAGCCCATATCCTGGGCTTTACAGGGGTAGACGATCAGGGTCTTGCGGGCATTGAACTGAAGCTTGATGCCACCCTGAGGGGTATGCCGGGCAAGATCATGAATGAGGTGGACGTGCTGGGAAGGCCCATCAGCTTCAGTAAGGAGCGTTATGTGGAAGCTGTTGACGGATATGATGTGTTCCTCACCATTGACGAGACCATTCAGTTTTTTACCCAGAAGGCTATAGAGCAGGCCGCCCTGGATTATAATTTGAAGAGGGGGGCTGCTGCCATTGTGATGAATCCTAACACCGGTGAGGTTCTGGCCATGGCCTCCTATCCCGATTTTGATCCCAACCGTCCCGATGCTAAGCCCGACTTTGTTGACAACCCGGAATGGCTGGGCTTTGCCAGTGTGGAGGATACCGAACTGCTCTGGCAGACCGTGTTCCGGAACAGAGCGGTAAATGATACCTATGAGCCCGGATCCACCTTCAAGGCCATCACCACCGCTGCTGCGCTGGAAGAGGGCGTCGTGACACCAGATACCACCGTGGTATGCAAGCCTTACTCCCTGGCAGGGCATACCATCAATTGCTGGCGCGCGGGAGGGCATGGTCAGGAGGACTTTACCCATGCGGTTTATAACTCCTGTAACCCAGTGTTTGTTCAGGAGGCTCTCGCGGTAGGCATTGAAAAGTTTTATACCTATGTACGGATGTTCGGGTTTCAAAAACGAACCGGACTGGAGATATCCGGTGAACCCACCGATGAGGAATACCAGAATCTATGGCATAAGGATCCCAAGGAAATAGACCTGGCGGTGACAGGTTTCGGCCAGCGCTTCCAGATTAGCCCCATCCAACTTGCATCAGCTTACTGTGCCATTGCAAACGGCGGAAACCTCATGAAGCCCATGCTGGTGAAGCAGATCAGCGACAGCAACGGAAACATCATACAGAAGTTCGAACCCCAGGTTGTAAGGAAGGTCATATCCGAAGAAACCTCAAAAACCATCAGAACCATACTTGAAGGTGTAGTTTCGGAAGGAACGGGAAAAAATGCTTATATAAGTGGTTACAGGATTGCCGGCAAGACCGGTACATCCGAAACCCTCGAGACCGAATCCGAGGGCCGTTATGTGGTATCCTTTGCTGCCTTTGCCCCTGCCGACAAGCCTGAGATCGTGGTACTGGTGGTATTGGACCATCCCCAGGTTGCCATGCATCTCAGATCCGGCGGTATACTGGCGGCTCCTGTTGCGGGAAAGCTCTGTGAGGACATCCTTGAGTATCTTCAGATAGAAAGGCAGTACAGCGAGAAGGACATGAAGCAAATGACCGAAGAGGTCTATGTGCCTTCGCTGGTGGGATTGACGGTGAGTGAAGCCATCGAAAAACTCAAGGCCTATGGCCTGAAATATGTGGTGGAGGGATCCCAGGCAGAGGATGCAGTGGTGAAGGATCAGACACCCAAGGCAGACTTCAGCATCCCGCAGAATTCAACTGTGATAATATATACCGAAGGAAGCCCAGAGAATAATATGGTACCCATGCCCGACCTTACCAATAAGACAGTGGATGAGGCTGCTGCTGCAATGAAGAACCTGGGACTCAACATACGCATCAGGGGTGAGGGCATGGTTCTGAAACAGAAGTATGAACCGGGTACTCCCCTTCCAAAAGGCGAAGTGGTGGATGTGGAGTTCATGCTCTTAATCGCAGACTAGGAATCTACAAATCTAAGCGGGCATGGCCTGCAAGGAAGGAAGGATAGCATGAAACTGAAGGAACTGATGGAATCCCTGGAAGTTGTTGAGATTCAGGGTGATCTTGATAAGGAAATCAGGGGCGTGACCTATGATTCGCGAAAGGCCCTGCCGGGATATCTCTTCATATGCATAGACGGATTTACCACCGATGGGCACAAATATGCCCAGCAGGCGGTGGACAACGGAGCCTGTGCCCTTGTGGTAGAGAAAAATATCAATATCATAGGTGAGGATGTTACCATAGTCCGGGTGAAGGATTCCCGGAAATCCCTGGCGCTGATCTCAGCCTGCTGGTTTGGTAACCCATCCCGGGATATGATACTTGTGGGTGTAACAGGAACCAAGGGAAAGACCACCACCACCTATATGATACGCTCCATCCTGGAAAAGGCTGGCAGAACTGTGGGCCTAATTGGCACAGTAGCCAACTGCATAGGCAGGGAGAAGATTCCTGCCAGGAGGACCACCCCTGAATCCTATGATCTTCAGGAGATGTTTGAGAAAATGAAGGAGAAGGGGGCCGACACGGCGGTGCTGGAGGTATCCTCCCAGGGGCTCAAACTTCACCGGGTGACGGGCTGCGAGTTTGACTATGGCATTTTTACCAACTTTTCGAAGGATCATATCGGAGGGTTTGAGCATCCCGATATGGAGGACTATTTTACATCCAAGCTTCGCCTCTTCTCCATGTGTAAGAAGGGCATAATTAATGTGGACGCAGCATATTCCGACCGTATTCTGGATGATGCGAAATGTGAGATATGCACCTTCGGCATAGAAAAACCTGCCGACGTGAGAGCTGAGAATATTACCACCCATTCCGATTCGGTAGAGTTTCTTGCCGTGACACCCTGGTTCAGGGAGCGCGTCAAGGTATCGGTTCCCGGCTTTTTCAGCGTGTACAATGCCCTGGGTGCTATCGCGGTCTGCGGGCTGATGGGAATACCCTTCGAAACCATTCATGAAGGTCTTCTCAAGGTACAGGTACCGGGAAGAGCCGAGGTTGTTCCCACCCCGGACAAAGACTACACTGTGATGATCGACTATGCCCATACCCCCGACAGCCTGGAAAACATACTTTCCACCGTTAAGGAATTTGCCAGAGGACGCCTCATCAGCGTTTTTGGCTGCGGCGGTGACAGGGACCGTACCAAGAGACCCCTCATGGGCGAGGTTTCAGGCAGGATTGCCGATTTCACCATCATTACCTCCGACAACCCAAGAACCGAGGAGCCGGGGCAGATAATCAGGGACATTGAGGCCGGCATACTGAAGACCCATGGGAAATATGTGGTGATCGAGGACAGAACCGAGGCCATCCGGTATGCCATGAAGAATGCCAAAAACGGTGATATCATCGTTCTCTCAGGCAAAGGCCATGAAACCTATCAGATATTCAGAGACAAGACCATCCATTATGATGAACGGGAGATCGTGGAGAATATACTGAAGGAGCTTGAGTGATTCATGAAGGAAATGAAAGCCATCGATGTTTCCCGTGCAGTTGATGGACAGTTGGCTGCTGATGGGAATATAATAATCAGGAGCGTGTCCACCGACTCCAGGAGTATTGAGCCTGGCTGCCTTTTTGTTGCCATCAGGGGCGAGCGCTTCGATGGACACAGCTATATCCGGGAGGCACTGGACAAGGGAGCTGTCCTTGTGATGGCTGAAATGGGTGCTTCAATACCTGAAGGTGCTCCTGCTGTACTGGTGAAGGATTCAGTGATAGCTCTCGGAGAGCTGGCAGAGTACCATCGCCGCCGATTCCACATACCCGTGGTAGCCGTTACCGGAAGCGTAGGAAAGACGAGTACCAAGGAGATAATTGCAGCCACACTGTCGGCGGGATTAAAAGTACATAAAACAAGGGGGAATTTCAATAACGAGATTGGGCTTCCCCTGTCTGTGCTGGAACTGGATGATTCCCACCAGGTCGCAGTTTTCGAAATGGGAATGCGGGGCTTCGGGGAGATTGATTACCTTGCCCGGATTGTCCGGCCTGATATTGCGGTTATAACCAATATCGGCATATCCCACATCGAAAGGCTGGGTTCCAGGCAGAACATCCTCAAGGCTAAGCTGGAGATCATCCGCGGGATGAAGGACGACGGGGTTGTGATACTCAACGGTGATGATGAACTGCTTTCCGGGCTTCGCGGCCTTCTTAAGCAGAACACCCTTTTCTATGGCATGGAAGAATTCTGCGATGTGAGGGCAAGCGATCTTCTGTCCAGGGGGGAAGAGGGGATCAGCTTCTCCGTTCGTCACAAGAACCGCGAACACCGGTTCTTTGTACCAGCTCCGGGGATACACAATGTGCAGAATGCTCTTGCAGCTATCAGCACCGCCTTGACATTGAATTTTGACGATGAGACCATAGAAAAAGGTCTTCTGAGCTATTCAGGCGACCGTATGCGCATGAACATCATGGAAACAGATGGTGTTAAAGTGATAAATGACGCCTATAATGCGGCTCCCGCATCGGTCAGCTCAGCTCTTAAGGTTCTCTCCGAGATCGGTGCCAATAAACGCAAATGGGCTGTTTTAGGGGATATGCTGGAACTGGGGGACTGGGCTGAAGACGCCCACAGAGAGATAGGAATGCAGGTATCCGAATCCGGGATTGATTATCTGGTGGGCATCGGCGATCTGGCTCGCTGGTATGTGGAGGGTGCTCTCGATCACGGCATGCCACTTGAAAATACCAAGCTGTTCCAAAATGCTGAAGATGCACAAAGCTATCTGAGGCAAAGGATTGCCAGAGGCGACGTGATTCTTTTCAAGGGATCAAGGAGAATGAATCTGGATATTCTTGCCACAAAGCTATTTGAGGGCAGGGTTTCAGGGTCGCAGGATACTTGAACGCAGGATAAGTGAGGTATAAGGAATGGATAAAATCTTCAACATCATACCGCATCAGGTGGTGGCCTATATCATTTCACTTGCCATGGCCATAGCCCTTGCCAGGTTTTTGATTCCCCTGTTGAAACGGATCAAATGTGGTCAGCCGCAAAGGGAGGAAGGTCCCGCATCCCATAAGGTGAAAAGCGGAACTCCGACCTTTGGTGGACTGCTGTTTTTGATACCTCTGGTTCTGGTGGGCGGGTGGTATGCACTGAAGGATCATCGCATCCTGGTCCTGATACTGGTGACCCTGGGTTTTGGATTAATCGGTTTTCTGGACGATTACCTGAAGGTTGTCAAAAAACATAACACCGGGCTGACCCCAAGGCAGAAAATGCTTGGACTTTTGATCGTGTCGGGCGCCTTTACATGGTATGCTGTAAGCTATATACCCGAAGCTAGCACCCTGGTCATTCCGTTTTTGGGACTGAAAGCGCCGCTGACACTTCCCGTGGTGATTGCAGTTCCCTTCTCCATATTCGTACTGGTGGCATTCTCCAATGCCGTGAATCTTACCGATGGACTGGACGGACTGGCAGGTACGGTCACCACAATTGTTCTTTTATTCCTCACCGTTATGTCCACCTTCAACAATGAATGGAATTATATCAGCACCTTCTGTGCCATTCTTGCAGGGGGTGTGCTGGGATTTCTGGTTTTCAATCTGCATCCTGCGAAGATATTCATGGGGGATGTGGGGGCCTTGGCCTTAGGAGGCGCCCTGTCGGCCATGTCGCTGATGACGGGCGCGGCCATCTATCTTGCGATTGCAGGAATAATCTATGTGGCAGAGGCATTATCTGTAGTAATACAGGTTGCCTGGTTCAAGAGGACCCAAAAGAGAGTCTTTTTGATGGCTCCTCTGCACCATCATTATGAGTACAAGGGATGGAAGGAAACCAAAGTGGTAATCATCTTTACTCTGATTACCATTGTTGCCTGCGCCATAGCCCTGCTGCTCCTTTAAGGCCGAAGAAGCGGTCATATTATCAGAAAAATGCCGGTAGACAGGCTTTTATGCCAACAACACAGCTTATATTCACCGGCTAGAAGGATGATTGCATGAAGAGAAAAAGGGAATACGACTTCTGGCTCCTCTTCACCGTAATGGTGCTCCTGGCCATCGGCGTGATCATGGTCTTCAGTGCCAGTTCTTATTATGCAGCCTACAACTGGAATAACAAATTCCACTTTCTCATCCGACAGCTGCTTTGGAGTTGTGTGGGTCTTGTCTGTATGTTCGTCATATCAAACATAGATTACCGCCGCCTGGCAATTATCTCGCCCGTTCTGATGCTGATCAGCATTGTTCTTCTTATCCTGGTGGCAATACCTGGTATAGGTGCAAAATACAACGATGCGAGGCGCTGGTTCAACTTAGGCTTTACCACATTCCAGCCATCGGAGCTCATGAAGCTGTCACTTATAATGTTTTTAAGCTTCAGCCTCGCAAAAAACAGCGGCAAATTACGCTTTTTCTTCAGAGGCTTAGTGCCATATCTGCTGATTGTGGGGTTTGTAGATCTTCTGCTGCTTTTGGAGCCTCATTATAGCTGCGCTGTTCTCATCACGCTGGTTGCCGTAGTTATCCTGTTCTGTGCCGGAGCGAGAATTTTTCATTTTCTTGCCATAGGGGTACCCACTATGGCGGCAGCAGCATACCTGGTTATCAGCTCAGAGTATCGTTTGCAGCGCTTTTTAGCCTTTCTTGATCCCTTTGCTGACCCCCAGGGCAGCGGCTATCAGGCGGTGAACTCCCTGTATGCCATCGCTTCGGGTTCCATATTCGGCCGCGGACTGGGCAAGAGCCTTCAGAAATATCTGTACATTCCGGAGCCCCAAAACGACTTTATCTTTTCAATAGTTGCAGAGGAACTGGGCTTTGTGGGGGCTTTCACTGTGATCGTTCTCTTTCTCCTGCTCATATGGCGGGGTGTTCGTATTTCAATGAATGCCCCAGATATGATGGGAAGCCTTATGGCCATCGGTATCACTTCGCTGGTAGCCATTGAAACCATCATCAATATAGCCGTTGTGACCGCCACTCTGCCCGTTACAGGCATGCCTCTGCCATTTATCAGCTATGGGGGAACTTCCATGCTGTTCGTTCTCGCGAGTATGGGTATACTCCTCAATATCTCCAGAAACAGTGTGAACAATTTTAACCCTGTGAGGGGATCCGAACTTCTGAAACGGGCCCGCCAGGGTGAGGGCTGATCATATCACCACAGCCCGGTGGAATGAATGTCCCCTTGTCCACCCAACTCTAGATAAAGCCGGACACGCTTCCAGTAACAGGATTTCTCCGGGAGCATATTATGAAATGTATTGAATACTTCGCTTCCGGGGGTGTTTTGCGTGAGCAATCTCATAATAACCGGAGGGTCACGGCTTTGCGGTATCATAGAGGTACCGGGGGCTAAAAACTCTGTATTGCCGGTATTGGCTGCTACACTTTTGAACAAAGGTACCAGCATCCTTGAGAATTGCCCGGAATTGGACGATGTGACCACAATGTTGGAGATACTCGGAGCCTTGGGCTGCAGTATCCGAAGGAAAGGAAGCAGGATAGAGGTAGATGCCTCTAAGCTGGCAGCCAGCAGCATCCCCGAAGAGCTGGCTAAAAAAATGAGGTCATCCATCATAATCCTGGGCTCACTGCTAGCCAGATGTGGCGAAGTGTTGGTGAGTTATCCCGGCGGATGTGAAATTGGCCTAAGGCCGATCGACATGCATTTGAAGGCACTTATGCAGATGGGAGCCCAGATTGACGGTATAAGCGACGGTATGCTTCGCTGCAGAGCCGAAAAGCTTACAGGCTGCGAGATACTATTGGATTACCCCAGTGTTGGGGCAACCGAGAACATCATGCTAGCAGCCAGTCTGGCTGAAGGGGAGACCATTATCCAAAATGCCGCCAAAGAGCCTGAAATCGATGACTTGCAGGCTTTTTTAAGGAAGATGGGTGTCAAGGTCTCTGGAGCCGGAACAGGCGTCATCCGCATCCAGGGAATCCATGAGATAAAGACTGAGCCAGTACACAGAATCATACCCGACCGCATTGTGGCAGGGACCTATCTTGCCGCCACGGCTGCCACGGGGGGAAGCCTTGTGATCACAGGCGTCGAATACGATCATGTGGGTTCGGTGCTGTACTGCCTTAAGCGGTGCGGATGCAGGATCAGGAACTATTCGGGAAATGTGATCGCATTGGAATCCAGCGGCAAGCTGTCGGCTCTGGATCTGGTCAGAACCTCTCCTTATCCGGGATTTCCCACAGACATGCAACCCCAGTTGGTGGCTCTCCTGTCCAAGTGCAAGGGAACCAGTGTGGTTGTAGAAACCGTTTTTGAGAACAGGTTCCGCTATACCGAGCAGCTTATGAAGCTTGGTGCGGATATCAGTATCCAGGGCAGAGCGGCCATCATACGCGGTACCGACAGGCTCAAGGCCGCCCAGCTTGAGGCTCGGGATCTGAGGGGCGGTGCCGCATTGGTCATCGGGGCACTGTCTGCGGAAGGCACGTCCAGTATATCGGGTGTCGGCTACATCGACAGGGGCTATGAGAGGATGGAAAAGGTTCTTTCCAGCATAGGGGCCGACATTAAAAGAGTTGAAACCTAAGGTGCTGTTATTTCCCTCCCCTCTTTGGTATAATATGCTTTAAGGTGATGGTACCTATGAGCCGCGGAAAAAAACAAAGGAAGAAGCTGTTTAAAATACTACTGCTGCTGGTGATATGTCCAGTACTTTTGGGGATTATGCTTCTTTTTACGCCGATTTTCAATATCAAAAACATCCGTGTCGAGGGTGCCGAATACTATAACCTGGAAGAGATCAGGCTTGCATCGGGTATTGCTCCGGGTGAAAACGGGTTTAGAAAAATCAGGTTTTCTCCTGAAGCAATCCTCGGTTTAAGGCTTCTTGATGCGGAATTGGCCATAGAAGCCCTGCCCAGGATAAAAGAGGCAAGGGTGTTTATTATTTTTCCAAACGAGGTGGGGATCAGCGTTACCGAGAGAAATCCATCGGTCTACCTTTCCTACCTTGGCAGTTATCTGACAGTGGATCCCGAAGGATATGTGCTTGAGGTAAATCAGAATATGCCTCCAGCAGGCCTTAAGGAATTGCGTGGTATTGAATTCACCAGGTACTCAGTGGGGCAACAGCTTGAAACAGATGATATCGAGCATGTACGGATTGCAGACAATATTGTCAGGGCGGTCAGAAAATCCGATGAGAATTCCGATTTCAAATTATGGCCCGTGGTGGACTGGATAGATGTGGTGGATGATAACACGGCCATGATGTCCTATGACAACCGTGTTGTGGTGAGATTCGACCCAGTGGACAAGCTCCAGTATACCATTGATTTTTCCAAGCAGATCTTTTTTACAAAGATTAGCGCAACAGAGCGGGGAAGACTTGAATTCATCCGCGGTCAAAACCCGAGTTTTATTCCGGATTGAGGTGGTTATTATGATTCCCATACTTGGACTTATTGCAGGACTGATTATTGGTATTTTTCTTCCATTCCATATCCCACAGGCATATTCCAACTATGCGGCTGTGGCGATATTGGCTGCTCTGGATTCGGTTTTGGGCGGCTTTTCGGCTTCACTGGACGGCAAGTTCCATATAAGGGTATTTCTTTCGGGCTTCTTTGGTAACTCCCTTCTGGCAGCGCTGCTTGCTTTCATCGGGGATAAGCTGGGAATCCAACTCTACCTGGCTGCGGTCTTCGCCTTTGGCAACAGAATATTCATTAATTTCGGCAATATAAGAAGGAAACTGTTAAAGCTGGAAGAATTGAAATAAATACTATATATACCGTGTGAGCAGACGTAAATGATGAAAAACACTCAATATATTGATGCCAAAGGACAGAAAATTGAAAGAAATCATTGCCTTTGACAGGGTTTGTTAATATAATGATATTAGAGTATTCGAAAGCTTACGTGTCCGGTTTTAGAAACCAGTTAAGAATAAGAGTGATTTACTTACGATAACCGATAAAGGGGGACACAAAAGTGTTGGAGTTTGATATTGAAATGGACAGCTTTGCTCGCCTGAAGGTTGTTGGTGTTGGAGGCGGGGGCAATAACGCTGTCAACCGCATGATCAGCGCCGGTCTCCGCGGCGTGGAGTTTATATCCGTAAACACGGACAAACAAGCGCTTTTCCTTTCGCAAGCCAATACAAAAATCCAAATTGGTGATAAACTCACAAAAGGCCTGGGAGCCGGAGCCAATCCGGAGGTCGGGGAAAAGGCAGCCAATGAAAGCCGCGATGAAATCGCCATGGCTATCAAGGATGCCGATATGGTCTTTGTAACCGCCGGCATGGGCGGCGGCACCGGAACAGGAGCTGCACCGGTCATAGCGCAGATCTCGAAGGAAATGGGTATTCTAACCGTGGGTGTCGTGACCAAGCCCTTCACCTTTGAAGGCAAGAGGCGTATGCAGCACGCTGAAAACGGGGTGGAAGCCCTTAAAGGCGTAGTGGATACCCTGGTTACCATCCCCAACGACAGGCTGCTTCAGATAGCCGATAAAAAGATGTC
>LSQX01086803.1_pt3 | contig 45697 bp, 40 predicted proteins | sample 654561 | NCBI WGS metagenome assembly LSQX01 (sample SAMN04489861, study PRJNA283612) | anaerobic digester metagenome | isolation source: 4 biogas reactors fed with cattle manure at either 37C or 55C with and... | place: Denmark: Kongens Lyngby | collected 2014 | reverse complement strand
TTCGAGTCCGTCCACCAGCTCCAAATTAAGCCGTATGCCTGAAAAGTCAGGTATACGGCCGTTTTTTATGCTTTCATAAAGATTGTTTAAAGGACATACAAAGTGAATGTAGGCACTGATTTTCGGGTTGTAGTATGAACGTATTTTAACAAAAACGGCACACAAGGGCGAGGTATCCTCACCGCGCCCTTGTGGTTTTTGAGATATTCCGTTATCCGGTAGGTCTCATAAACATCTGTGTCCAATAAAGCGTGCCGTTGGCTTTCTTGGCGCAGCCGACGCCCGTCTGGGAGTACGAACGGGAAAGAATATTTGACCGGTGACCGGGTGAGTTCATCCATGCGTTTACGACTTCTTGGGCGGTCCTCTGTCCGTATGCAATGTTTTCGGCAGCGGCAGAGAATCTCAGCCCGAACGCCTCCATCATATCAAACGGGGAGCCGTAAGTCGGGGACTGATGGGCAAAATAATTTTTGTCAATCATGTCCTGAGACTTATATCTTGCGACACGGGAAAGCTGCCAGTTTGCTGTCAGGGCAGGCAGCCCGCGGCTGGTGCGTTCTTTATTGATAAGACGTATTACCTCTGATTCAAACGACTCAAGAGGAGCTGCTTCAGGGATATTTATCTTCTGACCGGGATAAATAAGATTGGGGTTTTTTATTCCGGGATTGGCCTTGATAAGCTCTGAAACACCCACTTGATATTTAACAGCGATTTTCCACATAGAGTCGCCCCGGACAACCGTATAAGTGGCTCTCTGGGCGGATGCGCCGAATCCGATTGACGCAGAAATAATTAGTGCGGCAAACGTAGAAATGAGCCTTTTCAAATAATCACCTCCCGAATTATTTTATCCTCGGCGATTATTTTTAATCTGAAAAATATTGAGTCCTAAAGCAGTCACTGGGATATAAAAAGTAAAATAAAGTCTTTTTATATTCTTTGAAAACAGCATAAAAATATAAAATGAAAAATAAGGTTTTTAAATTTGAACACTAAGCAAGCTGTGTCCCACCCATCAGATATCGGTCACACTCACGGGCGGCGGCACGCCCCTCGCTGATTGCCCATACCACCAGACTTTGCCCTCTGCGCATATCGCCTGCCGCAAAAATGCCCTCGACATTTGTCAGGTGGCTTCCGTATTCCGCCTTGATGTTGGAGCGCGGGTCGCGTTCCAACGAAAGGGCGTCGGGCAGATAGTCCTCGGGGCCGAGAAAGCCCATTGCCAACAGCACAAGCTGTGCCGGCAGTACCCTTTCCGACCCGACGATCTCTACGGGGGTCATATGTCCGTTTTCGTTCTTTTTCCATTCGACACTGACGGTATGCACAGCCTTGACATTGCCGTTTTCATCCCCCTCAAACCGCTTGGCCGTTGCCTGATATATCCGCGGATCACAGCCCTGCAGTGAAACCGCCTCTTGCTGACCGTAGTCGGTCTTCAGTACGAACGGCCATTCCGGCCACGGGTTTTGCGGGGCTCTGGCTTCAGGCGGGAGCGGCATGATTTCAAGCTGTCGTACGCTTTTGCACCCGTGGCGTATGCTGGTGCCGACGCAATCGGTGCCGGTATCCCCGCCGCCGATGATAATGACGTCCCTGTCCTTTGCTGAGATATATCTGCCGTCGGTCAGGCTGGAGTCCAGCAGACTCTTTGTGTTCGAGCGCAGGAACTCCATTGCAAAATGAATGCCCTTCAGTTCCCGCCCCTCAATCCTGAGATCCCGGGGCTTCGTTGCGCCGCAGCACAAAACGACGGCGTCAAACCTCTTTAAAAGCTCGGCGGGATTTATATCCCTGCCGACATCGGCGCCGGTACGGAATATAACTCCTTCCTCCCGCATCAGGGCAATACGCCGCAGCACGACGGCTTTATCCAGCTTCATATTTGGGATGCCATACATCAACAGGCCGCCCGGGCGGTCCTCTCTTTCAAATACGGTAACTGCGTGTCCGGATTTGTTGAGCTGGTCGGCACAGGCGAGACCCGAGGGGCCGGAACCGATAACGGCAACGCGCTTGCCTGTTCTGAGCTTCGGGGGTTCCGGTTTAATCCATCCCTCGTCCCATGCCTTGTCTATTATGGCGCATTCGTTCATTTTAATGGTGACCTGCGGGGCGTTGATGCCGATGGTACAGGATCCCTCGCACGGGGCGGGACAGACCCGCCCCGTGAATTCGGGGAAATTGTTTGTTTTGAGCAGCCTTTTAACCGCCTGACGCCAAAGTCCGCGGTAAATAAGATCGTTCCATTCAGGTATAAGATTATTAAGCGGACAGCCGGACGCCGCATCGCCCAGAAGCATGCCCGAATGGCAGAACGGGATGCCGCAGTTCATACAGCGCGCTCCCTGTATCCGCTGCTCCTCTTCGTTTAAGCGGGTGTGGAACTCGTTCCAGTCATGTATACGCTCCGACACCGGACGGTCAGGCGGAAGCAACCGTTCATAGTCCATAAATCCGGTTGGTTTTCCCATAATTGTGTTCACCCTTTCCCACGGCTTGCGAAAATGCTATCGCAAGCCTTTTACTTACCGGCCTCTTCAAAAGCCGCTATCAGCGCGTCCTCATGGGACATGCCCTGCTGTTCGAATTTCCGGATGAGAAGAAGCATGCGCTGGTAATCCCCGGGCATGACCTTGACAAATCTGCAGATGATTTCATTAAAACGCGCAAGTATATCTGCTGCGTATTCGCTTTTTGTGTATTCGACATGGCGGCGTATCAACCCGCACACCTCCTCAATATCGTCGGGATGATTGAGGGGTTGAAGTTCGACCATCTCCTTATTGCACCGGCTCTCAAAGCTGCCGTCAAGGTCAAGTACATAGGCGATGCCGCCCGACATGCCCGCCGCGAAATTGCGTCCGGCGGAACCGAGAACAACCACCCGTCCGCCGGTCATGTACTCGCATCCATGATCCCCGACCCCCTCGACGACCGCAACGGCGCCGCTGTTTCTGACACAGAAGCGCTCGCCCGCTATACCGCGGATATATGCTTCGCCCGAGGTTGCGCCGTACAGCGCGACATTACCGATAATGACATTATGTTCGGGGGTAATTGACGAATCTCTGTCGGGATAGACGATAATACGCCCGCCCGAAAGACCTTTTGCGATATAGTCGTTTGCCTCACCCTCAAGCTCCAGCGTTATGCCTTTAGGAATGAATGTGCCAAAGCTCTGTCCGGCGGTACCCCTGAAATGGAGGTGGATGGTGTCATCCGGCAGCCCGTCGGGGCCGTAACGCCGGGTGATCTCGCTGCCAAGCTGGGTTGCCACGGCACGATTGGTGTTTTTTATCGGGAAGCTTGCCCGGATATGCTCGCCCGACTCGATAGCCGGTCGGCATAACGGAATCAGCACTCGACGGTCAAGCGTGGCTTCGAGCCGATGATCCTGTGATTTTTGGAAGCGGCGGCCAACCTCGGGTCCAAGATCAGGGATATAAAGCAGCGGAGAAAGGTCTACACCGCTTGCTTTCCAATGTTCGACTGCCTTGTCTGCGCGCAGTCTGTCCGTGTGTCCGACCATTTCGTCTATGGTGCGAAAGCCGAGCTGCGCCATAATCTCGCGCACTTCCTGTGCGATAAACCTCATAAAACTCATCACATATTCGGGCTTGCCGCAAAATCTCTCCCGCAGCACGGGGTTCTGGGTTGCCACCCCGACCGGACAGGTATCGAGATTGCAAACCCGCATCATGACGCAGCCTAGCGTGATAAGCGGAGCGGTCGCGAAGCCGAACTCTTCCGCCCCGAGAAGCGCGGCGACAACAACGTCGCGTCCGGTAAGCAGCTTGCCGTCGGTTTCGACTACAATCCGGTCGCGCAGGTCGTTAAGCATCAGGGTCTGGTGAGTCTCGGCAAGCCCGAGCTCCCACGGAAGACCCGCGTGCTGTATACTGGTTTTGGGCGAGGCGCCCGTGCCGCCGTCATAGCCGCTGATAAGCACAACATCGGCGCGTCCCTTGGCGACACCTGCGGCAACCGTGCCGACGCCGACTTCGGATACAAGCTTGACGCTGATTCGGGCTTCTCGGTTGGCGTTTTTAAGATCGTGTATAAGCTCTGCGAGATCCTCGATTGAGTAGATGTCATGGTGCGGGGGCGGAGAAATCAGCCCCACTCCGGGGGTGGAATGTCGGGTGCTGGCAATCCACGGATATACCTTGCGTCCGGGAAGCTGCCCTCCCTCGCCGGGCTTGGCGCCCTGGGCGATTTTAATTTGAATTTCTTTCGCGTGCACAAGATAATCGCCGGTCACGCCGAAGCGGCCGGAAGCCACCTGTTTGATGGCGCTGCATTTGGAATCCCCGTTTTCCATGGGAATAAACCGCTGCGGGTCTTCCCCTCCCTCGCCGGAATTGCTTTTGCCACCGAGACGGTTCATGGCGATTGCAAGAGTCTCATGCGCCTCCTTGCTTATTGAACCGTAGGACATTGCACCTGTTTTGAATCTGCGTACAATGCTTTCGACCGGCTCAACCTCATCAAGGGGGACAGGATTATCCGACGGTATAAGCTCGAGCAGTCCGCGCAGGGTACAGCGGTTTTGTGTCTCCTGATTAATCAAGGCGCTGTACTCCTTGAACAGTGCATAGTCCCCGCTGCGAACCGCCTGCTGCAGCTTGTGTATCGTCATGGGATTGAACCTGTGGTACTCTCCGTTTTTGCGCCACTGGTATTGCCCTCCCGACGGCAAGCCCTTGTCGACCTCATTCGGGTCGAAGGCGGAGTCATGACGGCTCTGTGCTTCAGCCGCGATTACGTCAAGCCCGATGCCCCCGATGCGGGACGGGGTGGCGGTGAAATACTTGTCTATGACCTCTTTGCCAATGCCGAGGGCTTCAAATATCTGGGCGCCCTGATAGCTCTGGATTGTGGAGATACCCATTTTGGAAAGGACCTTAACGACGCCTTTGACCGCCGCGTTAATATAACGCCCGCGTGCCTCCTCGGCGGTTATTCCGTAAATATTTCGGTTTGCAATCAGCTCGTCGATAATATCGAATGCCAGCCAAGGGTTGACGGCCGAAACGCCGTATGCCAGCAAAAGGGCAAAATGGTGAACCTCGCGCGGTTCGCCCGATTCCAGAATGATTCCTATGCGGATTCGGTTCTGTCTTCGCACAAGATGATGGTGCAAACCGGAGACAGCCAGCAGGGCGGGAATAGGCACAAGGCCTTCGCCCAGACCGCGGTCGGACAGAATCAGTATGTTGCTGCCAGCGTCGATTGCCGAATCGGCGGCATCAAAAAGCCTATCCATCGCCGTCTTTAATCCCTGCTCGCCGCTCCCTGCAGAGAACAGGATGGGCAGAACGGCGGATTTGAACCCCGGTTTGTTGATTGAACGAAGTCTTTCGAGCTCCCGGTTGGAGAGTATAGGATGGTTCAGTTTTATCTGATAGCAGTCGTCCGCCCGGGGATCGACAAGGTTGATGTCCGCGCCGATATAGGTCTCGGTGGCCGTTACTATATCCTCGCGGTATGCGTCAATCGGCGGATTGGTAACCTGTGCAAAAAGCTGCTTGAAATAGTTATAAAGCAGTTGGTTACGGTCGGACAAAACCGCAAGCGGTACATCCTGTCCCATTGCGCCGACCGCCTCGGCACCATCTCTTGCCATTGGCAGAACCAGTGAATGTATATCCTCGTGGGTGTATCCGAAAGCCTTTTCCAGCCGCTCCATATCGGCGGTCCTTTTTTTCTCACAAGCAGAGGATTCCGAATCTGGAAGAGCGTCAAGGCTTATGGTATAGCGGTTCAGCCATTTGCGGTAAGGGTGGGCGGAAGAAATTTTGTGCTTGATTTCATCGTCGGTAATAATACACCCCTGCTCAGTATCAATCAGCAGCATCCTCCCCGGACGAAGCCGTTCCCTGCTGATAATGTCCTCGGGCGGAATATCAAGAACCCCCGCCTCGGAGGCAAGCACGACCAGACCGTCTTTTGTCACGCAATATCGGGATGGGCGAAGTCCGTTCCGGTCAAGCAGCGCCCCAACCTGTACCCCATCCGTGAAAGCCACAGCGGCAGGACCGTCCCACGGCTCCATCAGCATGCTGTGAAACTCGTAAAAGGCTTTTTTCTCCGGACTCATGCCTTCATGCTTTGACCAGGGTTCGGGGACCATCATCATGGCTGCATGGGGAAGGGAACGCCCTGCAAGGTGCAAAAACTCAAGACAGTTGTCAAACATGGCCGAGTCGCTGCCATTTTCATTAATGATGGGAAAAAGCCTTTCGATATTGGTACCGAAGCATTCCGTATTAATGCCCGACTGACGCGAGCGCATCCAATTTACATTTCCGCGTATGGTGTTGATTTCGCCGTTATGGATGATATAGCGGTAGGGATGGGCGCGCTCCCAACTCGGAAAGGTGTTGGTGCTGTAACGCGAATGAACAAGGGCTAGTGCGGACTCGACCTGCAGACTTGTTAAATCGACATAAAAGGCGGCAACCTGATCGGCCGTCAGCATCCCCTTATAAACAATAGTACGGCATGAAAGGCTTGCAAAGTAAAAGTAATCGGGGCTGCTTTCGGGAAGTCCCATACACAGGCTTTCACAGCGCTTGCGTACCACATACAGCCTGCGCTCAAAGGCCATCGTATCCCCGATATCACCCCTCTTGCCTATGAAAAGCTGGCGAATAAAGGGGCGGCTGGCTTTGGCCGCCTCTCCGAGCCGGTCTTGGTTGACGGGGCAGGTGCGCCATCCGAGAATATTCAGCCCCTCCTCGGCGACAATCTCCTCAATCTTTTGCTCACAGCGCCCCCTGTTTTCCCTGCCTCGCGGCAAAAAAACCATGCCTGCGCCGTATTCGCCGGCGGACGGCAGCTCTATCCCTGCGGACGGGCATGCCTGACGAAAAAATTTGTCCGGAATCTGAATTAAAATGCCTGCCCCGTCGCCGGTGTTGGACTCACTGCCCGCTCCTCCGCGATGAGCAAGATTTTTAAGGATTGTCAACGCCTGCAAGATAATTTTATGACTTTTTTGACCATGCATATTAACCACTGCACCGATTCCGCATGCGTCATGCTCAAATACAGGATTATATAGTCCCTGTGCCCGTGGAATTTCTCTGGCTTGAAACGACATAAGAAACAACCTCTCTGAAATATATAAATTGAATTTATAAACTATGAATCCTGCATAAATAATTGAAAAGGGGCCTAATTTAACAATAACACCATCTATTTTTGCAAGTCAGTGGCGTTATTATATCATATGCAGGATTATATATCAATGCTTTCATATAAAAAATATAAATAAACCGTCGCTTATGCCGCTGACGATTTTATATTACAAAGCTGTAATTGAATTTATAACAAAAATTTAAAGCAAATTCGACAAATTATGATATAATACATCTAAAGGCTTTCATTCCGTCCCCACTGGTTATGAACGGAATTATAAATAGATATGCCGCATAAAAATAGATAGGCACGCTTGTATGCATGCTTGCCTGCATACATGTACAAGGCGCATCGCAATATTACCCGGCAAAAGCGGAATGTGAAAGAAGCGTAGACAGATGAAACACGCCCGCAGGAAATTTCACTATAAAAATTTGTTTGCCTTGATGGGACTTCCCTATGCAAGGCTTGTGTTTCATATTGCTTCATTTATCTATCTCGAAATGCTGTTCCGCATATGGATTTTCCGTTCCCTGCTCGGCATTGGCACATTATATTCTGTTCTATTTGCCATCCCCGCCGGGACGCTGGTTTACATACTGTCCTCGGTTTTTAAGGAGAGGGTAAACCGCGTACTGTCATGGGTGGTTATCGTGATTTATACCCTGCCCTATGCCGTTCAGGTGGTTTATTATTCGGTATTCCGTACATTTTTGTCCCTCTATTCGGTTACAGGAGCAAGTCAGGTACTACAGTTCTGGCGGCAAATCCTTATTGCTATTGTAAAAAGCCTGCCTATATTAATCCCGATGTCCGCCCCTCTGGTTTTTATGCTGGTGTTCGGGATGAAAGGTTTTAGCTTCTTTCGCCTCCCGCCGCGCTTGCTTGCCATATCGTGCGGGGGAACTGCGGTGTTGCATTTTCTTCCCGTGCTTGTCATGTGCGGCACCGGTCAAGGGGTATATACCCCGTACGATCTCTATTTCCGTACCCCCGCGCCCGAGCTGTCCATGCAAAAGCTGGGCATGCTGACATCAATGCGGCTGGACCTGAAACGTCTGGTTTTCGGGTTTCCGTCAGAATCGGACGACGGTGAGCCGCCCCTAAAAGATTCTACGGCACAAAACGAGCCGGAAGAGTCGGAGCCCCCTGTTGTTCCGGTCGATGTGCCTATATACAAGCCGAATATTATCGACATAGATTTCGATCGGCTGACAGATAACGAAAAGGATAAAACCCTCCTGAAAATGCACCAGTACTTTTCGCAGGTCGAGCCGACCATGGAAAATAAATATACCGGTATGTTCAAGGACTGTAACCTTGTCTTTATAACCGCCGAATCCTATTCACATTACGCGATTGACAAGGATTTGACTCCCACACTGTATAAGCTTGCAAACGAGGGCTTCAGGTTCCACAACTTTTACAATCCGGCCTGGGGGGTAAGCACCAGTGACGGGGAATATGTCGCTTGCACCGGCCTTATCCCGAAATCCGGGGTCTGGAGCTTTTTCAGATCGGCCGAAAACTGGCTGCCTTTTACCATGGGAAACCAGCTTTCTTCGCTCGGCTATTCCACCCGCGCGTGGCACAACCATACATATTCATATTACAAGCGCGATGTATCCCATCCGAATATGGGTTATATATATAAGGGCGTTGGCAACGGGCTTGAAATTAAAAAATCATGGCCCGAATCCGACCTCGAGATGATTGACGTCACAACGCCCGAGTATATAAACAACGAAAAATTTCATGTCTATTATATGACTGTAAGCGGACACCTTAACTACAGCTTTACCGGAAATTATATCGCGGCAAAAAACAGGGAACTGGTGGAAAGCCTGCCGTACAGCGAGGCATGCAAGGCATATCTGGCCTGCAACATCGAACTTGACAGGGCGCTCGAGTTGCTTATAACGCGTCTCGAGGAGGCGGGAGTCGCCGATAAAACGGTTATTGCCATGAGCGCCGACCATTATCCCTACGGATTGTCGTTAAAAGATATCGGCGAACTCGCCGGACATAAGATTGAAACAAATTTTGAGCTGTATAAAAGCTCGTTTATACTTTGGAAAAAGGGTATGGAGCCTGTTGATATACATAAACCCTGCTCCAGTCTCGATATAATCCCAACCCTGTCAAACCTGTTCGGATTAAAATTCGATTCCCGCCTTTTGATGGGCAGGGATATTCTTTCGGATTCCCCGCCGCTCGTGATTTTCAGCAACCGAAGCTGGATTACCGACAAGGCGAGGTACAACGCGCCCAAAGGCAGGGTGGAAAACCTTATCGACACCGACCTGCCCGAAGACTATGTCAAATCAATCAACAAAATGATAAATAACAAGTTTTTATACTCCTCGTATATTCTCGATAATGACTATTACCGTCATGTCCTTCCGCCCGAGGACTAAAGTCAGTAATACATTAAGAGTAAAACACGCATACTCAAAAACGAGTATGCGTGTTTGAATATGAATGACTGAATTGTGAAACAATAAAAATCATGGTACAATATTGAAGGCTTCTTAGAGAGGTAAGTAAACATGAAAAAAATTGATGAAATAAAGGTCAAGCCGCAGCGCAGAGAAACCGTTATTCAATTCGGCGAGGGAGGGTTCCTCCGCGGATTTGCCGACTGGATGCTGCAAAAGCTGAATAACAGCGGAGAATACAGCGGCAGTGTGGTGGTTGTCCAACCTATAGAGCAGGGTTTTTGCGAGCGGCTGAATCGGCAAAACGGGCTATACACCCATATCATCCGGGGGGTCGAAGGGGTCGAAACCGACATTATCGACGTCATCTCCCGGTGCATAAATCCGTATGAGAATTATCAGGGCTACCTCCTGCTGGCGGACAACCCGGACTTCCGTTTTGTCATCTCGAACACCACCGAGGCGGGCATCGCGTATTCGCCTCACGACAAGCCGGAGGACGCGCCGCCCAAAACCTTCCCGGCAAAGCTGACCGCCCTGCTGTACCGCAGGTTTACAAAGGGGCTGGACGGGTTTGTCTTCCTGCCCTGCGAGCTTATCGAGAAAAATGGGGATAAACTAAAGGAAATCGTCCTGAAATACGCTGATGACTGGAACCTCGGCGAGGGGTTTGCCGATTGGATAAACCAAAAAAACCACTTTTGCAACACCCTTGTCGACCGGATTGTCACCGGCTACCCGAAGGATGAAAAGATTGAACTAGGATATGAGGACAGCATGGTCAACACCTCGGAATACTTCCACCTCTGGGTAATCGAGGGAGACAAAAGACTGGCATCCGAGCTGCCGTTTGACAAGGTCGGGCTGAACGTCATCTGGACCAACGACCTTGAACCCTACCGCACAAGAAAGGTGCGCATCCTCAACGGCGCCCATACCGCAATGGTGCCGTACGGACTGCTTTTGGGGTTTGATACCGTAAAATCCTGCATGGACGACCCGCACATGCTCGGGTTTATCGAAAAGTGCGTGTACGAGGAAATAATCCCCACGCTCGCCCTAGCCCCAGACGAGCTCATCGGCTATGCCGACAGTGTTTTGCAAAGGTTCGCCAATCCGTATATAAAGCACTACCTGTCCTCTATTGCCTTAAACTCGGTCAGCAAATTCAAGGTCCGGGTGCTGCCGTCCATACTCGAGTATATCAAGCGCAAAGGCCAAACCCCACCCACACTGATAAAGGGGTTCGGGGCGCTGATAAGGTTTTATAAGACGGGCGAACCCAACGACGACCCCGAAATCATATCCTTTATGAAAAATGCGCCGCTCGACGAGATACTGGGCAACACAGGTCTTTGGGATTATGATTTGACCTTCTTAAAGCGTGACGTAAGCATTGTCTTGGACCGAATCTGAGGCCCCTCTATGGTTTAGCCAAGGTACTTAAATCAAGGAAAGGTGGGCTTTATGAGGATTGACGAGCGGGACAACATCGAGGTTGACCTCGACACCGGCCACAAGGTCGCCCTGCGTGACATCAAAAAGGGGGAAAGCGTTATCAAATACGGCTTCCCGATAGGTCACGCCACAGAGGACATCAAAAAGGGCAACGCGGTTCATTCCCATAACCTAAAAACCAATCTCAAGGATGTAGTAGAATACAGTTATACTCCAAAAAATTTTAAAATAGAGCCTGTGGACTGCAACCGCACCTTTCAGGGATTTGTGCGGGGGGACGGCAGGGTCGGCATACGTAACGACGTCTGGATTATAAACACCGTCGGATGTGTGAACAGGGTGGCCGACCGGCTTGCAAAAATGACGAGCGCCGAGAGCTTCCCCCACCCGTTCGGCTGTTCCCAGCTCGGGGATGATATGCTGGTTACCCAAAAGATTTTAAAGGGAATGGTCAACCATCCCAATGCCGGCGGTGTGCTTGTGCTGGGGCTTGGCTGTGAAAACAACAACATGGAGGTGTTTTGCAAGATTCTCGGGGACGTCAACCCCGACCGGGTGAAATATCTCAACGCACAGGATTCTCCTGACGAGCTCGAAGAGGGAGCAAGAATGATAGGCGAGCTTCAAAAGTATGCCGACAGCTTTAAAAGGCAGGAGGTCCCGGTATCAAAGCTTACGGTCGGGCTGAAATGCGGCGGCAGCGACGGGTACAGTGGGATAACCGCCAACCCTTTGGTGGGGCGGTTTTCCGACAGGCTGATTGCCTGCGGCGGCAGCACGGTGCTTACGGAAGTTCCGGAAATGTTCGGGGCCGAAGCCCTGCTGATGGAGCGTTGTGAAAACCGGGAGGTTTTTGATAAAACCGTCAGGTTGATTAATAATTTTAAGGAGTATTTCAAGCGGCACAATCAGGTCATATACGAAAACCCCTCCCCGGGCAACAAGGCAGGCGGCATTACAACTCTTGAAGAAAAATCTCTCGGCTGTGTCCAAAAGGGCGGAAAATCTGCAGTGGTCGATGTTCTGGATATCGGCGAACCGGTGACGCGAACCGGCCTGAATCTGCTCAACGGACCGGGAAACGATATTGTTGCAACCACAAACCTTACGGCGTCGGGCGCCCACCTTATCCTGTTTACTACCGGACGCGGGACCCCTGTCGGTGCGCCGGTTCCCACCGTCAAGATTGCGTCCAATAGCAGGGTGTATGAAAGCAAGCGGAGATGGATAGATTTTAACGCGGGACAGCTTTTAGAGGGCAAAAGCATGGATGAGGTTGACAAACAGCTTTTTGACTATATATTAAGGGTGGCAAGCGGGGAACAGACGAGAAACGAAATCAACGGGTATAAAGAAATTTCAATATTTAAGGACGGGATAATATTATGAGCTTTATCAACAAGGACTTTATGCTGAGGACAAACACCGCAAAACGGCTTTACCATGAATATGCCGAGGACATCCCGATTATCGATTATCACTGCCACCTCAATCCCCAGATGATTGCCGATAACCACCGATTCAAAAACATGACCGAGCTGCTTCTGGGCGGAGACCACTACAAATGGCGGATCATGCGCGCGGGCGGTGTGGACGAAAAATACATCACCGGCGATGCCGACGATTTTGACAAATTCAGAATGTGGGCCGGAACCCTGCCGCAATGCATCGGGAACCCTCTGTACCACTGGACCCACCTCGAACTTAAGCGTTATTTCGATATTGACGACACCCTTTCGCCGGAATCGGCTGAAAGGATATGGAGGAAGGGCAATGAAATGCTGGCGGACAAGGATTTTTATGTCCGCTCACTGATAACCCGCTCAAACGTCGAGGTGATCTGCACCACTGACGATCCGGCGGATGACCTGCAATACCATAAACAGTTGTTAGATGAAGGCTTTGAGGTGCGGGTGTTACCCACCTTCCGCCCCGATAAGGCACTTGATATCGGCAAAAACACCTTTGCGGCATATGTAAAACAGCAGGGGATTTCAACCTTTGAGGAGCTGCAAACATGGCTGAGGGAACGAATCGACTATTTCCACCAGAACGGATGCAGACTGTCCGACCATGCGCTCGAGGCTGTTTCCTTTGCCGAGGGCGACGCCAAGACTGTATTTGATACTGCCATATCTGGGCAACCTGTAAATCCGCAGCAGATCGAGATTTTTAAAACCGCTATGCTGCAGTTCTGCGCCAAAGAGTACGCCGCTCGGGACTGGACCATGCAGCTTCATATCGGCGCGCTTCGCAACAACAACACCCCGATGTTTCAAAAGCTCGGACCCGACACCGGATTTGACTCGATAAACGATCTCGGTATCGCGGCGCCTCTTTCAAGGCTTCTTGACAGTCTGGAAGTCGCCGATTCCCTGCCAAAGACCATCATGTATTCCCTTAATCCCAAGGATAATTATGTCCTCGGCACAATGATTGGGAACTTCCAGAAAGCCCCGATTAGGGGGAAAATCCAACTGGGCTCGGGATGGTGGTTCAACGACCAGCGCGACGGTATGGTTGCCCAGATGAAAGCCCTCGCCAACCTCGGCGTGCTCGGAACCTTTATAGGTATGCTGACCGATTCCCGAAGCTTTGTGTCCTACCCGCGGCACGAGTATTTCCGCCGCATACTCTGCAATCTGATTGGTGAATGGGTGGAGTACGGCGAATATCCCGAGGATTACGGCACGCTTGGCGACATTATTCAGGGCATCTGTTATCGTAATGCAAAAGCATATTTCGGTTTTTAATACTAAAACGCACCACAAATCCGCCGTGTCAGCAGACAGGGCGGATTTGTTATACGTTAACTTGCGAAATACTTAGAAAAATCAAGATACGATGAGAAATCGGGAGTTAATTAAGAATTATAGCGATTTTAAGCTATACGTCATAAAAATTACAGTTAATTTGTGATTGAAGTTCATATGAACCTGTAATATAATACTAATGAACATTACAAATAATCACTTGAACTTAAAGAAAGGAGGAATACCCTTTGTCTGAACACCTGCCCGGAACAACCCTGCCGTTTACAACCCAGGATAAGGCAGATGCATTTTCCGCTCTGGACCCGATTTTTGCCGTCTCTCCCGGCGGTCTGCTTTTGTCCCAGATTACCGAGCTGACGGGGCTGGGCGCGAGCACCGTCCAGAATTGGGTAAAGCGGGGCTGGGTGTCAAGGCCCGAGCACAAAAAATACGGGGAGCTTCAGGTGGCGCGCATCCTTTTGATAAACCTATTGCGTCCTGCAATGCAGCTTGAGGAAATTGTCACCCTGCTCAGGTATATCAACGGAAGCGTAGATGACCGCACCGACGATATCATCCCCGAAACAAGGCTGTACAGTCTGCTGTGCTCCGCCATCTTTGAACTGGAGGTCGGGAGAAATCTTTCGTCCGGCGCCATCTCCGCCTTGGTAGATGCCCTTCTCTATGATTATCAGGGTCCGGTTCCGGATGCCTCTCAGCGTCTGAATACGGCGTTGAACGTCATGCTCCTCAATGTTGCCGCGTCCAAGCTGATGCAGCGCGCGGCAGGTATTTATGAGGACTGCATCACAGTCAAAAGCGAGGGATGCGCCGCAGATTCTTAACTATGTTATCCCATGCCCCAACCAGCCTGCATATTTTTTCCGAATAGGAATAATAAACTAAAGAGGGTACCAATTTCTTTACATGACAATAAAAATCTTCAGCCGGGCGGTGAAAACCGGACGGCGGCAGATAGAAAGGAGGAAAACACATGCTTAATTGGTGGAACGAACTGCCTGTCACACAGCAGATATTTTATATGATTGCCATACCGTCAACCGTTATCCTGCTGATTCAGACCATACTTCTGATGTTCGGGCTTGGCGACGGGCACGACGCTGACTTTGACGCCGACTCCGACGGAGATGTGTTGGGCGACCATGACCTGTCTCACGACATGGAGGCGGCGCATGCAAGCGGACTGCGAATACTGACCATACGCGGAATCATCGCATTTCTCGCCATGTTCGGGTGGACAGGTGTAGCAGCGCTTGATATGGGTGCACAAACCCCAGTAGCCTTTGCGCTTGCCTTTCTCTCAGGGATTGTCGCCCTGATTGTCGTTGCATTGATAATACGTGCTTCCTTTAAGCTCCAGCAAAGCGGCAATCTCGATATGCAAAACGCCGTCGGGCAGATCGGAGAGGTTTATCTCACCATACCCAAGGACGGCCATGGAAAGGTAACCCTTGTTGTGCAGGAGCGTTATCTTGAAATGGACGCGGTCTGCCATGAACGCACGGTTAAAAACGGCGAGCAGGTCAAGGTGGTCTCGGTAACCCCGAGCAATACTTTGATTGTATCCCCCCTGTATGAAACAGTATCACAATAAAAGGAGTGTTAATTATGAATTTCCCCATCCTTGCAGCATCCATACCTCCCTCAGCCCTTATGGGCGTTGTAGTAGGCATTGTTCTCTTGTTCAGCCTGATTCTGGTGTTTCTGTCCCGTTTCCGCCGCTGCCCATCCGATAAAATTATGGTTATTTACGGTAAGGTCGGGCAGAACAAGGACGGAACCGCACGGTCGGCAAAATGTATCCACGGCGGCGCTGCCTTCATAGTCCCGGTTATTCAATCTTATGAGTATCTGGACCTAACTCCGATTTCACTCAGCGTCGATCTTAAAAGCGCGTTGTCCCGCCAGAACATACGCATTGATGTCCCCTCGCGTTTCACCGTCGGAATCTCCACTGAACCCGGCATCATGCAGAACGCCGCAGAGCGTCTGCTCGGGTTAAAGCTTGCGGAAATCCAAGAGCTTGCCAAGGACATTATCTTCGGCCAGATGCGTCTTATCATCGCAACCATGGCGATAGAGGAAATCAATACCGACCGCGATAAGTTTCTCGAAGCCGTTTCGGCATGTGTTGAGGGCGAACTGAAAAAGATTGGTCTGCGGCTTATCAACGTAAACGTGACCGACATAAGCGACGAATCGGGGTATATCGAGGCTTTGGGTAAGGAAGCGGCCGCCAAGGCCATCAACGAAGCCCGTATCAGCGTTGCCGAGCGCAACCGCGAGGGTTCCATCGGTGAAGCCAACGCGGTTCGCGACCAGCGTATATCGGTTGCCTCCGCAAATGCGGCGGCCGTCGACGGCGAAAACAAATCCAAGGCGGAAGTCGCCAAGTCCGACGCTACCCGCCGCGAGGCGGAAGCAGACGCCCTGCGCCGCGCGGTAACCGCCGAAAAACTGGCGGAGGCAAAGGCAAAAGAGGAAGCCTATGCCGCAGAGCAGCTTGCCGAAAAGGCGCGTGCCGAGCGCGAGCTTGCCACCCAGCAGGCCGATGTTATCGTCAAGGCACGTATAGAAAAGGAACGTATGGAGCTTGCCGCAGAAGCCGAAGCCGAGCAGATACGCCGTCGCGCACGAGGCGAAGCCGACGCCATTTTTGCAAAGATGGAGGCTCAAGCCCGCGGTGTTCAGGAGGTTCTGTCCAAGCAGGCAGAGGGCTTTGCAAACCTTGTCAAGGCAGCCGGCGGTAGCGCGGATTCGGCTGTACAGCTCATGTTGGTTGACAAGATTGAGGAGCTTGTCAAGATTCAGGTCGAGGCTGTCAAAAACCTAAACATCGACAAGATTACGGTCTGGGACAGCGCGGGCGGTAAGGACGGTAACTCTTCGACTGCTAACTTTCTGTCCGGTATCATGAAAGCCATCCCGCCGCTCAGCGACACCTTTAAGATGGCAGGGCTGCAGATTCCCGCTTTTCTCGGAAAGGAAATCGAGGGTTCTCCCGCTGTCCCTGCGGAACCTGCTGAAACATCCCCCGTCCCGCCTGCCGAAACGTCCGTCGAAACGCTTTCGGAATAATATCCGGAACAGTTAAAAACCACCTGCTCCGAAACGGGCTTAAGCCCGTTTCGGAGAGATAAGGATTTAAGTTTGAGGAGGGTTATATTTTGTTTAATCGTTCATATATTAAAAACCTTGCAAAACAGAGAATGTCCGGACGCATGGGCAGCGCCATTGCGGTTGCTCTTTTATCAATCCTTTTGAGCGGCTCGGTCTCCGGCGGCTTTCAGTTTCGTTTCAACCAAGATGACGGTTATTTTAGTGAAATAGCAATTGCAATGCTGCCGATAATGGTGTTCTTAGGCATCTTCGGACTTGCATACACAATTCTTGTCGGAAATGTCATCAGCATTGGGGCCAGAGGCTGGTTCCTGCGCTACTGGCGCGGCGAGAATGTACCGGTCGGCGAAATGTTTTCGGGATTCAAGCATTTTTCGGCGTTTGTAACCACCGGTCTGCTCAGAGGGATATATGTGTTTTTGTGGACCCTGTTGTTTATCATCCCGGGAATTGTAATGTCATATGCATACAGCATGACCGATTACATCATTTGCGAATATCCCCATTTATCAGCCTCACAGGCAATTAATCTTAGCAAGCGGATGACATACGGGCATAAGGCCGATCTCTTTGTGTTCGACCTGAGTTATTTCGGGTGGACAATGCTTTCAGTGATTACCTGTATGGTGGTTGGCATTGTCTATGTGTTTCCCTACCAATATACAGCCCATGCGGGTGTATATGAAGCGCTGAAATATGATGCACTGCAAAGAGGGGTACTGCGTCCCGAGGATTTCGGAATGGTGGCTCCGCCGCCACCTCCTAACTACGGCGAATGATTTACCTGCCGGCAGGCGAATTACATGTTTTGAGCATATAAAAAACGGCCATCTGTTCTGCAGATGACCGTTTTTCTTTACTGAAGCGGATTGCCCTGCTTATCCTTGAAATTACCGGTGGCAATCAGAATAATATCTACCAGCCACCAAATCCCCAATCCTGCACCAGTCAGCAACTTCAGTACGCCGGTGCCGACCTTCCCGACATAGAACCTGTCAACACCGAGTCCGCCGAGGAATATTGAGAGTAAAAGCGCAGTGGTTTTACTTTTCATATGTACCCCTCCGTAATATAAATATTAAGGTAAAGGTACTATAAAAAACATAATTTGTCAATGTGCTTGTAAATTTTATGTTATACACTAAGTCTAAAACATGTATCTGATTCCTATTAGTATATAATTTTCTCGTTTAGAATTCCTTATTTTTGAAGATTCGGACAGAAATTGCAACCGATATTGCCAGGGCCGCCAGAACCACAACAACAAATATGAAGGGCAGCAGGTAAATAAGGGTTCTGTTTATTAACAGTCTGAAAAGGAAATCCCTGGGGAGGAATTTTGAAAGAAGGATAAAAACAGGTATAGGTATGCCGGAAACCAGCAGGATTATAATCCGGCTTCTGTTCACACCGAATTTGAAAACGAGAGGAAATGCCAGTGACAGAATAAAGAGTGAAACTCCGAGACCTGCCAAGCCGTACTTGATTCCGTCAAAACCCATAGTGCGGCGAAGCAGCATAACCGTCAGGTTCCCCAGCATGATGGCTGCGCTGCCGGCGATACCGATGGTCAAAGCCGAGATGTATCTCGACAGAACAATCCGGAAGGGGCTTACCGGCGAAGCGGCCGCCAGCTTTTCAAAATTAACCTGTTCATCATAGGCAAAGCAGTTTATGGTAAGCATAAACAGGATAACAGAAAGAAATCCGGATTGAAAGGATGTATCTGACCAATAGGAAGATATGCCCACAAAAAAAACAATATAAACAAGCATTAATTTGAGTTGACGCGACATTAAGGCCCAATCCTTGATGACGAGACCCTTTATTTGGTTAATCATTGATGATTCCCCCTTGTATAAAACAACATAATTTCCTCAATGTTCGGACGCTCGCTGATCAATTCGGGAAAACGCCTTGTCAGACTTTTATTTTTGGTAAGAGCCTCAAAACCGAACCTGTTTTCCCGGATGCCAATCAGCTCCTCATTCGGCACGGCCGAAAGCAGCTCTTTGCCGCCCTTAACCAACAGGTGCCCATCTATCAGGACGTCCTTTTCCTGATGAAAAACAAGCCGTCCTTTATCGATAAGGGCAACCGTATCGGCAACCTTTTCAAGGTCGGAGGTAATATGGGAGGAAAGAAGAATAGAATTCCTGTCGTTTTGTAGGTATTCCAGAAATATATCGAGAATTTCATCACGGACCAACGGGTCCAAGCCGCTGGTCGGCTCATCCAGAATCAGCAGCCGCGGCTTATGTGCCATTGCAGCGGCGATAGACAGCTTCATCTTCATGCCGCGGGAGTATTCCTTGATTTTTTTGTTGTCGGGAAGCTCAAACCGCCTTAGATATGAAACAAAAAGGTCATCGTCCCAATCCCTGTAAAGCGAACGCATATATCTTGCAATATGCTTTGGAGAGAGGATGCTGTGAAAGCAGGGCTCGTCAAACACAACCCCGATTTCCTGTTTAATTTCCGAAGCATGGATAATGTTGTCCCTGCCGAAAACCCGGACGGTTCCCGAGTCACGGCGAATCAGATTCAGAATCAGCTTGATGGTGGTGCTCTTACCCGCACCGTTTGCCCCGACCAGTCCGACAATCGTACCCTCTTCTAGGTCCAGAGAAAGATTATCAAGCTTAAAGCCGGTATATGTTTTGGACAAGTCCCTTATTTCAATCACATTTGCCATACAGACACCTCTTTCAACGGATTATTCTTCGTATAATATAGATACAAGCTCGGTCAGTTCCCTGCAACTGACGCCGGCCGAGCGGGCAGCCTCGATAGCCTCGCCGAGACAGGCTTCCATCCGCTTGCGCGCCTCTTCCTGCAAAAGCTCGCGGTTCACGGCGGCGACAAAGCTGCCCTTGCCCGAAACCGTTACAATAAAGCCCTCGTTCTCCAACTCCTCATAAGCCCGCTTGGTGGTGATAACGCTTATCCGAAGCTCTTTGGCCAGCAGCCTTATTGACGGAAGAGGCTCGCCCTCTGCCAATCCACCCGAAAGGATAGCCTCTTTTATCTGCTTTGCTATCTGTTCATAAATCGGTATGTTGTCGGTGTTTCGGATTACAATATCCAATCACAATCCCTCCTGTACACCGTATATACTGTATATATAGTATATATACAGTATATACGGTTGTCAAGTATTTTTTACAAAAAAATAACCGCTTGCGCAATTGCCGGGCGCAGGCGGTTATTTTAGCTTAATCAAACCGATTATAATTTTTTCCTTTTTTTGATGCGCATTATGATGTAAACAGCCGAGGCCGCGACGATGGCGGAGGTAACTACTATCTGACCGACAAGGCCGGCTGTCAGCTCATCCTCATTAAAAGACCATGAGATGATGAACACATCATAAACTGCGGCGGCAATAAAGACGGCGACGGGCAGGGCGGCAAACAGTCCCCCCAGCTTGACCTTACTGTCGTCGGGAACCCGTCTCGCAAGGGCGAATAACAAAACCGCGAGAACAATCGCCCCGCCTGTCACAAGAAGCAATACCGGCCAATCGACGGCAGATATTTGGGTGACGTCAAACTCTTCGGTTCTGGGGTTCTGAAGCTTTGTGAAAACCATTGCGACGTCGATTACACATGCTGCGGCAAGTAAAGCCTTTGCGATTCCCGACAGCAGGATTGCAAGGTCGGGCGCCCTCCTTGCCGCTATCCGCGTTATACGCTCACCCCGTATGTCGAGCATGCGCGACAGGGTGACCGCCCCCGCAAGGGTAAGGATTGTCTCGGGGACCATATATATGTTGTAAACCAGCGAATACAAAAACGCGTCGGTTGTGGGGATTGACAAGCCTGCCCAGACGGTGCATCCGGAAATAACATGGGCGGCGTAGCGCAGAAAGCAGACAACCAGCGTGCCGACCGTCAACGCCGAGGTCTGGTTTTTCATGCCGCGAAAAAGTCCGGCAAGCCCCAACACCGTAAAGGCCAAAATGTAATCAAGTACAATAATCGCGACAGCCGCTCCGGCTGATGTCGCATAAGACAGGTTGTTGAGACCGAGAAGCATCTGGAGCAGGCTGAACGCCAGGGCGGTAAACAGTCCGTGGACCGTTCCGCGACGGCAGGCAATCAGGATTACGGGCAGCATGCTGAAGGCGGTCACCCCGCCGCCATAGGGCAGCTTAATGACCTCAATCATGCTGAGGATGGTTGCGAAGGCAAGCATAATGCCGCTTTCGGCAAGTAGGATTGATTTGTTTGACTTCATTTGTTTAGTCTCCTTTCAGCATTTATGCTTGTATGAATAAATGGGATAATGACATTATTCCGAAGAATCTCCCCGGGCGAAATGTTATTAAAAAACCTCCACGGTTTGTGGAGGTTTTTATATACAGACGCCGTTTTTGAACGTCGCTGCCAGATGAAAACATCCCTCCGCCGGCATTATCCGGATCAGGTTCAGGGTTTAAAGCCTCGGGCTTACTCTCAGCCGGCCGATTTGCCAGCACCCCTTGTTATACTTATCTCAATTAGAAAGGCAGACAAAGCGCGAGCGAAAACTTGTATTTATGGTTTTCGTGAAGCGGTTTGGCTATTACCTTTCTTACTTGAGATCAGTATTATTCATACAAATTCAGTTTTTAATGAAGCAGCACGGCTGTTGCTTCATCTAATAATATAAAGACTGGTTCCTGATTTGTCAAGCAAAACATCTTATTGATTGTTGTGAATTATTAAGAATTTAGAAAAATATTGCTTAAAAGGCTTTAGTACTATATAATTGATTCCAATACAGGGGAGCTTAGACCAAGTTAGTGTCATATATTTTTGCGGTTCGGGAAGGAGGCAATCGTATGATTACCGACAACCATTCTGTGCTTCAAGCCGACCAAAAGGTCTCAAGGCGGCTCCGCTTTCTCATCAATCTGCTCTATTATGGGGTGCTGCTGGCAATAGGCATTGTCGTGGTGCGCTATCTGTTTATCTGGATGCTGCCGTTTGTCATGGCGCTTGTTGTGGCGGCGAGCCTGCAGCGTCCTCTCGGCTGGCTTGTCCGCAGGACCAAGATAAGCAAAAAATTCTTTTCGGTTGTGCTTGTGGTTCTTTTTGTGCTGATTCTTGCGGCCATTGTTGCCATAGTGGGATGGCGGCTGGTTCTCGGGATAATCAGATTTGTTTCGGATAAGAATAATATTCACTTAATTGAAAATACCGTCAACGGCATAACTAACGGTTTCAACGGGCTTGTAATCAAATTTTCCGCTTTTCTTTCAGAAAGTGCGACCGCGTCGTTGCAGGAAGCGATAAAGGAGGTATCCTCAAGTCTTATCAGATTTGCGACCCAGTTGTTTACCGACGCGGCGCAGGCGGCGGCGACGGCTACAACCAGTCTTCCCATGCTGCTTGTCAGCTTTATCATATGGGTGGTGGCCTCGATCTTCCTGACTATCGACTATCAAAATGTGATGTCCTTTCTCATGCGGCAGGTTCCGGAGAGACATATCGAAACAGTCCGGCTTACAAAAAGCCTTTGCACAAACACCATATTCAAGCTGTTTCGCGCCTACCTGCTGCTGATGACCATCACCTTTGTCGAGCTTAGCATTTCGTTCTCGCTCCTGAGGATACCCTACGCTCTGCTTGTCGCAGCATTGATTGCCCTTGTGGATATTCTGCCGGTGCTGGGCACGGGCACCATACTGATTCCGTGGGCCATCATTTCCCTGGTCATGGGGAATTATAAGCTGTTCATTGGGCTTGGCATAACATATATCGTGGTGACGGTGATTCGGAACGTCCTCGAACCGAGGCTTGTCAGCCAGCAAATCGGACTGAATCCCCTTGTCACATTATTTTTCATGTTCCTCGGATTGCGCGCCATCGGTATATTCGGAATGCTGCTGTTCCCCGTTATTGTAATGGTGCTTATCCAGCTTCAGGAGAACGGAAGAATAAAAATTTGGAAATAGTTTATCTCTTTATATAAAGGGAAAAGGAATAGGTTTGGAATTAATCCAAACAATAAAGGTTGGTCGAAAGAATGAGCGAAAGAATCGATATTGCGGTAATCGGCGGAGGTCCTGCCGGACTGTCCGCGGCTGTCAACGCGGTGGCGCGCGGGAAAAGCGTCAGGCTTTTTTCGGCGGGCGAAAACCCGCTTGAAAAGGCGGAAAACGTGGATAACTATCTTGGCTTTTACAAGATTTCCGGTGCCGAAATGATGCAAAAATTCAGATTACACGCCGAAAGTCTCGGTATCACGCCCGAAAAGGGGCGGGTGGTCAACATCATGCCGATGGGCGACCGCTTTCTAATCAATTTCGGCGGCAATATTGTCGAGGCATCTGCCGTAATTCTGGCGATTGGTGTTGCCAAGGCAAAAGAGATTCCGGGCGAGGGAGTCCTGCTCGGGCGGGGAGTGAGCTACTGCGCCACCTGTGACGGCATGTTGTACCGCAACAAAAATGCTCTTGTATGGGGGCTTGCCCCCGACGCCGTCGAGGAGACCAACTTTCTTAGCAGTATCGGCGTTAAGGTGATGTTGGTCGCAAAGGGGGAGCGCCCAGAGGAGCTTAACAGCCAGATCCCGTTTATTTCGGGTGCTGTCAGCGAGGTTGTCGGCGAAGATTTTGTCACGGCCGCAAGGGTGGGAGACGACATACACCGGACAGACGGGATTTTCATTCTTCGCAGCGCCATTGCACCCGCAGCCCTTGTTCCCGGGCTGGAGACCGAAAAAGGGTATATCAAGGTCAGCCGTGATATGGAAACCGGTATTGCGGGGCTTTATGCGGCGGGGGATTGTACTGGCACCCCCCTGCAGATATCAAAAGCGATCGGCGAGGGATTGATAGCTGCGCAGAATGCAGCGAAGTTTATAGACAAATCCAAATCATAAAAATGAAAAGAGGTTATTAATTATGTCAGCATCGATTGTTCATCCGAATGTATCCGAATTTGACGCATTGCTCAAGGGAGATAAACCAGTTTTGGTGGATTTCTGGGCGGAATGGTGTATGCCCTGCCGCATGCTGGGCCCCGTTATCGAACAGCTTGGCGAGAAGTATGCCGGACGGGTTGCGGTTGCCAAGGTTAATGTCGATGAACAACCCGACCTTGCCGCGCGTTACCGTATCCAATCCATCCCGACCGTGCTTATCTTCAACAAGGGCGAGTTGGTCGATACCCAGGTCGGTCTGCGTCAGGCAGATGTCTACGCCAAGGTTCTTGACTCGATAATAGACAAGTAAAAAATTTTGCTATAATAATTATGGTATAATTATAATTGCCATAGCGTCGTAACGGTTGTGAAGGATATTGCCTCACCTTTCGCAGAGCTGATGTGTTTTCGCACATCGACCCTGCTGTTACGAACGGCATACCGTTTCTAAAAAACTCCCGCCCCCATTTTTATGGGAGGCGGGAGTTGTGAATCTTAAGAACTAACACATAATAAATATCGTCTAAAACACAACCGCGCCGTAACGTGCGGCGATGTCCTCGAGCAAGGGCTTGTCGATTTCGCACAGGGAATCCACAATCAGCCTGCCGGGGAAACGGCGCAGGGTATCGTCAAGCAGAATTGCGCTGTCGGTATGGATTGCGAGAGGAATCCGGCTCATTCCGCCAAACTCCAGCAGTTTGTCGATATCGTCGGGGATACCGATGTGTATCAAAGCGGCGTTTGACCATTCCTCAGCCTCAATCAGCCTGTCCGCAAGATCGCTGTCACAGGTTATCGGCTCGCTGAACTCGATATCCTCGGTCAGGAAAAAGGCTTCGCTGTCTACCGCGCAGGCGTTGGAATCGATTTCGCGCGGGACGATAATCGGATGCCGGTCGAGCATACCTCTTAGCATCGCTATATGCTCGGGCGTTGTGCCGCAGCACCCCCCGACAATTACGGCACCCGCTTCAAGCAGCGGCTTCATTTTATCCGCAAACCGTGCGGGTGACATCTCGCCGTCTTCGCCCATGGCGCTCGGCTTGGCGACAAGGGGCACAGACGCATGGGGGAGAGCTTCGGCGATCTGTTCGGCCATTCCGGCTATTCCGACCGAGCAGTTAAGCCCGACGGCTGCAGCTCCGAGAGACTGGAGGGTAATTACGGCGGGCAGGAAGCGCGCTCCCGAAAGGGTTTTTCCCTCCTTGTCGACAGTGAGGGTTACAATCACTGGCAGTCCGGTGTTCCTCGCGGCAATCAGGGCTGCCCGCGCTTCGGTCAGGCTGGTCATGGTTTCACACACCAGCATATCAACCCCCGCGTCCTGCAAAGCCGACGCCTGCTCCCAAAACACCTGTTCAAAGGTTGAAAAGGAGGTATCCCCCCAAGGGGCGGGTTTCAACCCTGTCGGAGCAATACAGCCTGCGGTCAGGAGCTGCCGGGATTTTTCCGATTCCGCAAGGCGGCAGGTAAGCCATGCCAGCCTGCGGTTGATCTCGTCTGCTTTTTCACCGATACCGTATCCGGAAAGCCGGATACGGTTTGCGCCGAAGGTGGGAGTATACAAAACGTCACACCCCGCGTCAATATAGCAGCGCTGTAAATCGGTGAGCTTATCGGGGTTGTCAAGTATCCACTGCTCGGGGCACACGAATTCCGGCATACCTGCCGCCTTAAGCTGGGTGCCGGTCGCGCCGTCAAGCAGCAAGGGCAGCCTCCAGGGCAGTTTCATTTTTAAAACCCTTCCTTTCATATAACTATGAAGCTACATGGATTCGGGCGTATCAATCTTCAGCAGGGTAAGGGCGTTGTGTAATGTATGACGTGTCGCGGCGCAGAGTGCCAGCCTTGCCTGCATAAGGGGCTCGTCCTCCCCCTTTACACGGCACGAGTTATAAAACTTGTGGAATAACGCGGCAAGATCAAGACAATAGCGGGTAATCCGTGCGGGATCGCTTGTCTTGGCCGCCTCCACAAGCTCGCCGGTGTATCCTGCAAGATGGCGGATAAGCTCCTTCTCATCCGGGGTTGCCAGGGCGGCAAGCTCCTGCAGGGTGCAATCGCGGGGGAATACTCCTTCGGCAGCGAGATTGCGGAAGATGGAACAGATACGCGCGTGGGCGTATTGTACGTAGTAAACCGGGTTTTGGGAGGACTTCTCAACCGCCAGCTCGAGATCGAAATCCATCTGGGTGTTGGCTTCGCGCTGGTTGAAAAAGAAGCGAGCCGCGTCCACGGGCACCTCGTCCAGCAGGTCGGCAAGCTGTATTGCCTTGCCCGACCGCTTGGACATACGCACAACATCCCCGCCCCTCATAAGGCGGACAAGCTGTATAAGTACGACCTTGAGCCTGCTGCCGTCCAGACCGAGGGCGTCCATCGCGCCCTTCATACGCGCGACATGCCCGTGGTGGTCGGCCCCCCACACATCAATGCAGATATCGAATCCCCGCCCGAACTTATTGCGGTGGTAGGCTATATCGGCGGCAAAATAGGTCGGGTGTCCGTTGGCGCGGATAAGAACCTCGTCCTTTTCGCCCCCGAACTCGGACGCCTTGTACCAAAGCGCCCCCTCCTTTTCATATGTCAGACCGCGCTCGGTCAGAATACGTATGGTATCTTCAAGCTCGCCGTTTTGGTGAAGGGTGGATTCCTTAAACCAGCAGTCGTAGGTGATGCGGTATTTTTCAAGGTCACTTTGCATCCGTTTGATATTGAGCGGAAGGGCATAGTTGACAAGCGCTGCGCGGCGATCTTCCTCGGGCGCTTCGAGGTACCTGTCGCCGAATTTTTCAGCAAAATTCGCGGCGTGCTCCCGAATATCGTCCCCGTGGTACGCGTCCTCGGGAAACTCTATCGCGTCCTCGCCCTTGAGGTGCTGGATATACCGAGCTTCGAGGGAAATGCCGAATTTTTCAATCTGGTTACCGGCGTCGTTTACATAAAATTCGCGCCAGACATCATATCCCGCCGCCTCCAAAACGGCGGCGAGGCAGTCGCCCAGCGCCCCGCCCCGGGCGTTGCCCATATGCATGGGCCCGGTAGGGTTGGCGGAAACAAATTCGACCATGACCTTTTGGCCTTTTCCGAAATCCGAACGCCCGTATTGAGCGCCCTGTTCGAGTATATCACTTACCACTCCGGCATAAAACGCGGGCGAAAGGGTAAAATTGAGAAAGCCCGGTCCCGCCACCTCGGCCGAGTCGAAATACGTGCCGTCCAGAACAAGATGGTTTTTTATGATTTCGGCAATCATGCGCGGAGCCAGCCGAAAAGCCTTGGCGGAAACCATGGCGGCGTTTGAGGACAGATCGCCGTGGGCGCGGTCCGACGGAATCTCTATCCCGAAATCCGGCACAGGCTGGGCGGGCAGTCCGCCTGAGGCGACCGCCTCTCCCATGGACGCTAATATTGCCTCCCTAAGCTGACTTTCCGCCAGCGCTACAATTTTTGACATGGTAATAATCGTTCCTTTCTGAGGAAAAGAAAAACGCAGTCAGTGGAGAGCTTTTTTTAAGGGTCTTCTTTTTCTCGCGGTTGCTATCGGGTTGTCATCGGTTTTTCGGACGGTGATATGCACATCGTGTGAGGACGCCATACCCGAGTTGATATCAAGAGTATAATGAAAACGAAACTCTCCGCCGTCATCGGTCATGTCGGTGCTGAGATCGCAAGTATAAATCCCCATCATAATATTGCCGTATCCTGTGTCATAGTTGCAGACCGTTCTTCTTCCCTTTTCGAGAACCATCAGGGAATTCATGCTGCCTCGCCGCTCAAGAGTGACGGCGCTCGGGCTTATATACATGGAGGTGGTTACCCCCTCCATTCCGGTTGTTTCACTCTCCTGGTAAACGAGCTTATAGCCCTCCCCGGTTTTTTCCATGATTCCGGCGGTGTCAAGCTCCATCATGTGATCCTCGCCGTCGGCATTCTGTATGCCTTTGATTGAAATCCATACGTCCATATGTTGTCCTCGTAGTATTAATTAATGTTGTTTATACATCTTGTAATTGAATCAACCGTAAATTACAGTCTAAGAATATGCGTGTCTGAAAGTCGGCATACCTGCGTGCTATGGGGTATGCATTATATTACCATATAAAAGCCGGGATATCAACGGCTTTTGATGACAGATTTCATATTATTAATCCGGTTTTTAGGGTTGCGTCACTCGCCAAAAAACGGTATAGTGGAGCTAAGGCTCACAAAAGGCGGGTGGCCGCTTTTTTCTGCAGGCTGTCGCGCTTTACGGTATGGCGTTCATGCGTACCCTCGCCGATTAATCCGGCGTTATCCCAGGCGGTGACCCTGAACAGAAAGCGTCTTCCGTCGGTTTCAAGGATTTCCGCTTCGGCGCGAACAACCGCGCCCTCGGGCGAGGGGCTTGAATGGGTTATGTTTACCGCCGTGCCGACGGTTGTTATCCCGTCGTCCAAAAACGGCTGGACCAGCATCAGGGCGGTGTACTCCATCAAGGCTATCATAAACGGGGTGGCAAATACATCCACCGCCCCGCTTTTGAGAGAGCTGGCAAGCAGCTCCCGCGTGACCGTCCATTCCTGGGTTGCTTTCTTGCCGATTAAATCATGGTAATTCATAAGTTTCATTCCTTTTTGATATCGGGGAATTATTACAGGGGTTGATTTACAGGTGAGCGAAAATACCCGTTCTCTAGGTACCGAAAGCCGTATTCATTTTATGGATGAGCTTCGGGGATTTGCGGTTGTTCTCATGGTGGCATACCACGGCTTCTATACGGTCGGGTATCTTTTTGACCGGTTTTGGGGCAGGTTTCTTTTCGGCTTTTTCACGCCTGCCGAGCCGTTTTTTGCGGGGCTGTTCATATTTATCTGCGGAATCTCAAGCCGTCTTTCCCGAAGCAACATAAAACGCGGTTTGCTGCTGTTGGGAGTCGCGGTTACGGTTTCGGCTGTGCTTTGGGTATTCAGACCCGAGGATTTAATCCTGTTCGGTATCCTCCATTTTCTCAGCGTCTCGATACTGCTGTTCGGGCTTGTCAGGCGGGGACTTGACCGCATCCCTCCCCTTACGGGGCTTATTATATGCGGTCTTTTACTGCTGATAACATGGTGGGTGCCCGATTATAAGGGTTCTCTCCTCGGCATAAAAGGGCTTGCCGCGTGGTCAATCCCAAAGGCATGGAAGCAGCCCTGGCTTTTCTGGCTCGGGTTGGGCGAGGTGCAAACCGCCGACTATTTCCCCGTTTTGCCGTGGATTTTCTGTTTTCTCGGGGGGAGCTTTGCGGGGGTCTGGGCGGCAAAGGGGAGGTTTCCGAGATGGATGTACCGCAAAAGGGTCCCTTTTTTATCAAGCGTGGGACGGCATTCGCTTTTGATTTATATTCTGCACCAGCCGGCGATTTATGCCGTGTGTTATCTTATACTCATTATAGGCAGGGCGATAGCAGGTTGAAATCTCGTGAATCGAGGAGGGAAAAGGACCGATACCGGGCGTATCAGTCCTTTTCCTTTTTCGATTTTTCTTTTTCGGATGCCGGTTCGGCAATCGACTTCAATATCCTCGCCGCCGCAACCCGCCGGGCGTTAGCCTCAAGCGAAAGCTGCATAGCAAGACGGCACAGGGCTTCCTTATCCTGTTCGGGCGCCTCTGTAATCCTGGCGGCAACCTCCTTCATGGCATTTCCGTGGGTGACTGCAAAGTCCTGATAGCGCTGATTGATATTTTCGTCAACCGACAGACCGTGCAGCAGGGCGGCTATTTCGGGCAGAGACAACACCGATTTCAGCGAGCAAATCATTAAAAGCATCCCGAGATGGAGCTTGGAATACTTTTTTCGCTCGGGGCGGGGCAGAACGCCGTCCTTGACATAGTTGTTAATCATGCTCGGGGTCAAAAGCCGCTCTCCGTCCGGCGAAAACGGCTCGAGCTGGCGGTTCATAAAGGTCAGAACCTGATCCATATAAAGCTCAAGCTCGGGGAGACGATCCCATAACGCGGGAGTATATTCTTTGGCCGAGGCAATCCATTCCTTCAGTTCAGCGGACGAATTACCCATGACAGCGCCACCTTTCTGTATACGGTTATTATTGGCAGTATAGCACATATTGATAACCCATTCAAGAATAACATGCGGACATAACGGAATAATCTTTATTATATGTGGTTATATAGAAAACAAGGTAAGAAAAATCCACAAAAACCGTTCTATCGCTTTAAAGTGCAAAAATTGTATTGACAAACAGGCGTTTCTTAGAGTATTATAGAGCAAAGTCGGTATTCGACTATACCACTGTTTACGGAGTGTGCGTTATGACTTTTGTCGGCGCAAAACTGCAGAATCGATTTATGGGAGGCTTCGGCTATTATTTTAGCCGGAGTGATTTTGCCATGTCGCTTTTGCCGTAGAATCGTAAACAGACGGATTGGTTTATTCTACAAGGGCGGAGCTCATGGTTTGAGCTTCGCCTTTTTTGTAAGGCTTTTGAGGAAAGGAAGACAACGGCATGATTATTGTGCTAAAGCCGGGGGTCACCCCGAACGAGGTGAAGGAGTTCGCCGCCTGGATTGAGGAGGTTAATAAGGTAAAGGTAAACGCTTGGTACGGCGAGCATTCCACCGTGCTCGGTCTGCTCGGGGATACGGCGGCGGTTGATATTGAATCAATAGTTGCCCAGAGGATCGTCGAAAGCGTCAAACGGGTACAGGAGCCGTACAAAAAGGCAAACCGCAAATTTCATCCCGGGGATACCGTTATCGACCTTGGCGGCGGTTCGGTTATCGGCGGGGGCAGGCTGGCTCTTATCGCTGGTCCCTGTTCGGTTGAAAGCGACGAGCAGATTATCGGTATTGCCGAGGACGTCAAGGCGTCGGGTGCCGCCTTTCTTCGCGGGGGCGCGTTCAAGCCGCGCACCTCGCCGTATGCCTTCCAGGGGCTTCGCGCAGGCGGGCTTGAGCTGCTTCGCCACGCGAGGGCAAAAACCGGACTTCCTATCGTGACCGAAATCATGTCGCCCAACCACCTTGTGCTGTTTGAGGATGTCGATATCATACAGGTCGGCGCAAGAAATATGCAAAACTTTGAGCTGCTCAAGGAGCTTGGAAAGATGGATAGGCCGATACTGCTGAAGCGCGGGCTTGCCAACACGATTGACGAGCTTCTTATGAGCGCCGAATACATTATGGCGGCGGGAAACGAGAGGGTTATCCTGTGCGAAAGGGGTATCCGCACCTTTGAGACCATGACCCGCAACACACTGGATATTTCGGCCGTGCCGCTGCTCAAGAGCCTTTCCCACCTTCCGATTGTGGTCGATCCCTCGCACGCCGCGGGGGTAAGCTCGCTTGTCGAGCCGCTCGCCCTTGCGGCCGTCGCGGCGGGCGCCGACGGGCTTATAATCGAGGTGCATAACGACCCTCCGCATGCCCTGTCGGACGGCGCCCAGTCGCTGACACCCGACCAGTTTAAGGACCTCGCGCTGAAAATCAAGGAAATTGCCCCCATGTTCGGTAAGCAGGTGGCCGAAAGGGCGTAAAAGCCGGACACGGCTGAAAGGAGCGACCGATGGATAACAAACGGCTTACGATAGCAATTGCAGGGATGGGACTTATCGGCGGTTCGCTTGGCCTTGCAATCAAAACGTGCACCCGTCATACCGTGATAGGTATTGATATTGACGAGGGGGTTTTACGCACCGCATTGGATTGCGGCGCTGCCGACAAGACGGGCGCGGAGCATCTGCCTGAAGCCGATCTGCTTATTCTGGCGCTTGCCCCCGGCATCGCGGCAGGATTTCTTCGGCAGTACGCAGAAAGGCTTCGGACGGGCGCGGTTGTCACCGACGTCTGCGGCGTAAAGCGCGCCGTGACGCTGGAATGTGAGCCTGTCTGCCGCCGGCACGGGCTTCACTTTGTCGGGGGGCATCCGATGGCCGGGCGGGAGTGCAGCGGGATTGAAAACGCGGTCGCCGACCTTTTCGAGGGGGCGTATTATATCTTTACTCCGGCTGAGGATACCCCCGACGGGGTTATGAAAATCCTCAAAGGGCTGGCCATGGATATAGGCTGTGCCGACGTCACGATAACCACTCCCGAGAAGCACGACAGGATGATTGCCTTTACTTCGCAGCTTCCGCATGTGTTGGCCGGGGCTTATGTGAAATCCCCGCGGTGTCCCGGGCACAAGGGGTTTTCGGCGGGAAGCTACCGCGACGTTTCGAGGGTGGCGACTGTGGACGAAAAACTGTGGACGGAGCTGTTTTTTCTCAACCGGGACAACCTGTGTGATGAAATAGACACATTGATTGAAAACCTGAGGGAGTGCCGGGATGCCATTTATTCGGGCGACGCCGCCATCCTGCAAAGGGTGCTGCGCGAGGGGCGGCTGAGAAAGGAGAGGGCAGAATGATACAGATGACCGTTAACGCCTCCCGTCCTTATGATATTTTTGTGGGAAAGGGACTTCTCGAAAAATCGGGGGAGCTATGCCGCGAGGTGAACGGCGGGCAGCGCGCGCTTATCGTCACCGATTCCAATGTCGCGCTGCTTTACGCCGCCCGGGTTTCCGCCTCCCTTGAAGCCGCGGGATATAAGACCGATGTGTTTGTGTTTCCTGCGGGTGAGCGGAGCAAGCGGCTTGAAACCGTTTCGGCGGTTTTTGCCCGCCTTGCCCAAAACGGGCTGACCCGCCGTGATATGCTGGTCGCGCTCGGCGGAGGGGTTGCCGGAGACCTGACCGGATTTGCTGCGGCGACATGGCTGAGGGGAATCGATTTTGTCCAGATGCCCACCACACTGCTGGCGCAGGTGGATTCCTCGGTCGGGGGCAAGACCGGCGTCGATATAGCCGAGGGCAAAAATCTGGTCGGGGCGTTTTGGCAGCCCGTGCGTGTGATTGCCGACACCGGCACGCTGGATACCCTGCCGCAAAAGGTGTTCGCCGACGGTATGGCCGAGGTTATCAAGACCGCTGCCATCAAGGATTCCCGTCTGTTCGGGCTTCTTGAGGACGGGGACGCCATGAACCCATCAAAACGCGAGGAAATAATAGCCGGGTGTATCGACATCAAACGGGGTGTGGTCGAGCAGGACGAGCGGGAGGCGGGGGAGCGCAAGCTGCTCAACTTCGGGCACACCATCGGGCATGCGCTCGAAAAATACTATGACTACACCTCTCTTACCCACGGTTTTGCCGTCGCTGTCGGGATGGCGGCAATCACAAGGGCGTCCGAAAGGCGGGGGCTGACCGCCGCCGGGACGTATGCCCGCCTGACCGCATGTCTGGATAGATATCGGCTTCCGCTTACCGACCCCGCCCCCGAGGGCGAATACCTTTCTGGTGTGCTTCTCGATAAAAAGCGGGCCGGTTCAAAGATTGATCTTGTGCTGCTGCGTGAGATAGGGGACTCTTATATATACCCGATTGAGGTTGATTCGCTGTCCGCCTTTTTGGGCGGGGGTCCGGGGGGAGAGGTATGAGGGTTGTAAGAATCTCGCCCGCCGAGATAAGCGGGAGGGCGGCGGCCCCTCCGTCAAAGTCGGCCGCCCACCGCGCCCTTATCTGCGCCGCGCTTGCGGGGGGCGGGACCGTGCGCGGGGTTATTCCCTCGGACGATATGAGAGCGACCTTGGGAGCGGTCGAGGGGCTGGGCGTGAGGGCCGAATATAGCGGGGACACCGTAACCTTTAAGCCCCTGCCCGTATCGGAATCCCGGGACGGGGTCCGGGTGGTTGACTGCCGTGAAAGCGGCTCCACCCTGAGATTTTTGATACCGGTTTATGCCGCCCTCGGAATCGAGTGCCGCTTTGTCGGCAGGGGCAGGCTTCCTCAAAGACCCCTCGGGGTGTATGCCGACTGTCTGCCCGCCCACGGCGTTGTGCTGGAATACGAGGATAAACAGGCAAGCCTTCCTATCAGGATACGCGGCAGACTGGAGTCGGGGAGATTTGTTCTTCCCGGAAATGTATCAAGCCAGTTTATCTCGGGATTGATGTTCGCCCTTCCGCTCTGCGGGGGAGGCGAGATTGCGCTGAGCTCGCCGCTTGAATCGGCCGCTTATGTCGATATGACGGCGGACGCTCTGCGGGTCTCCGGTATCGTGATAACCCCGACCCAAGAGGGGTGGCGCATTCCGAAAGAGGGCTATGTCCCGTGCGAATATAACGTCGAGGGGGACTGGTCGCAGGCGGCCTTTCTGCTTGGGATGGGAGCTCTCGGGGGCGAAGTGGCTGTGGGCGGGCTTTCAGAGGATTCGCGGCAGGGAGACCGCGCAATTTTTGAAATCCTGAAGCGGATGGGCGCCGATATAAGCCGAGCCGATAACGGAATTATCTGCCGCAGGTCCAGACTTGAGGCAACCGATATTGACGCCGCCCAGATTCCCGACCTTGTGCCCATACTTGCCACCCTCGCCGCCTTGGCGCGGGGGATAACCAGAATAACCGGAGCGTCCCGCCTGCGGTTAAAGGAGAGCGACAGATTAGAGGCGATCGCCCGCTGTCTCAACCTGCTGGGCGGGCATGTCGGGCAGACGGAGGACGGACTGATAATCGAGGGGGTCGAAGGCTTTGGCGGCGGGGTTACCCTGCCGGGGTTCAACGACCACAGGATTGTCATGAGTATGGCCGTGGCGGGGCTTGCGTGCGACTCGCCAATCATGATTGAGGACGCCGAGAGCGTCAATAAAAGCTGGCCGGAATTTTTTGATGTTTATAAAAGCTGCGGAGGTGCTGCAAATGTCATCCAGCATTGGTGATAGGGTAAGGGTTTCGCTCTTCGGCGAAAGCCACGGGCGGTGCGTCGGGTGTGTGATTGACGGGCTGCCAGCCGGCGAGGCTATAGATATGGACGAGGTTTTGGTCCAGATGGAGAGGCGGGCGCCCGGCAGGGACAAGACTGCGACCCCGCGCCGCGAAAGCGACGTCCCGCAGATCCTTTCGGGGGTGCTGGACGGCCGCACGACGGGCGCCCCGCTCGCTGTGACGATTGAGAACGAAGACACCCGCTCGGGGGATTACGCTCAGCTTGCCCGCAAGCCGCGTCCGGGTCATGCCGACTACACCGCCCATGTGAGGTATGAGGGATATAACGATATCCGGGGCGGGGGGCATTTCAGCGGCAGGCTGACCGCTCCGCTGGTTTTTGCGGGGGCGGTATGCCGCCAGATTCTGCGGCGGCGCGGGGTTCATATCGGCGGGCATGTTCTCGAGATACACGGGGTCAAGGATCGCCAGTTTGACCCGGTCGGGATCGACCGTCAGCTTTTGGACCGGCTTTCTTCGATGGCCTTTTCGGTGTTGGACGCCGCCGCCGGACAGGCCATGCGGGAAGAGATTGAAGCCGCGCGGATGGAGAGAGACAGTGTGGGCGGCATTGTGGAAGCGGCGGCGGTCGGGCTGCCCGCGGGATTGGGCTCGCCCATCTTCGCCGGGGTGGAAAACAAGCTTGCTGCCGTACTTTTCGGGATTCCCGCCGTCAAAGGGGTGGAATTCGGGGCGGGCTTCGGCTTTGCCTCGCTGCGCGGAAGCCGGGCAAACGACCCGTTTGAATACGACGCGGACGGCAGGGTGGTGACCTCCTCCAACAACAACGGCGGGATTTTGGGCGGAATCACAAACGGTATGCCGCTGATTGCCCGAGTTGCCGTCAAGCCGACGCCCTCTATTTCAATCCCGCAAAAGACGGTTGACCTTGCCGAGGGGCGGAACGCCGAGCTTGAGGTCCACGGCAGGCACGACCCGTGTATCGTGCCGCGCGCCCTGCCGGTTGTCGAGGCCGCGGTTGCCCTTTGCCTGCTCGACATAATGGAATCCCAAAAATAATACCGAATAAGACCGAACGGAGGTCATATCCATGGAGTTATCCGAAATTCGCAGGGAGATAGACGATATCGACGACCGGCTTATACGCCTTTTGTGCCGGAGGATGGACTGCTCGGCCCGGGTGGCCGAGTATAAGGCGGCGCACGGTATTCCGGTGCTCAACCAGACCAGAGAGGACGAGATTATCGCCCGGGTCAGGGCGGCGGGCGACGACTGCCGAAAAGGGTACGGAAACGCCGCGGCTCTGGTGTTCGCCTCGATAATGGACGCGTCGCGCGCGCTGCAGCACGCAAAACTCGGGGCGGGCGGGCAGCTTCGGGAGATGATTGCCGGGGCAAATCGGCGGCTGATTGAACCTGAGAAGGCCCGGGTGGTCTGCCAGGGGGTCGCGGGAGCCTACTCGGACGAGGCGGCCTCGAGGTTGTTTGCGGGGGCAAACCCCGGCTTTGTCGAGAGCTTTGCCGATGTTTTTGCGATCGTGGAGGCCGGGGAGGCCGACTACGGCGTTCTTCCGGTCGAAAACTCGTCCGCCGGTTCGGTAAACGAGGTGTACGACCTTGTGATGAAGCACCGCTTTACCATAGCGGCGGCGGTCGAGCTGCCGGTGAGCCACTGTCTGCTGGCCCTGCCCGGGGCAAAGCCGGAGGAGATTGCCGTGGTGTATTCCCACCCGCAGGCGCTGGCGCAATGCGCCGACTTCATTGCCGAACGGCGGCTTGAGGCCCGCACCTATATCAACACGGCGGCGGCCGCCCGCATGGTCGCCCAAAGCGGGGACAGAACCCTCTGCGCCATAGCCTCCCGTCGGGCGGCGGAGATTTACGGTTTGGATATATTAAATGATAATATACAATCCGTAGACAATAACAGCACCCGTTTTATTGCCATTTCGCGCACCCTTGTGATACCCGACGACGCAAACAAGATAAGCCTGATTTTCGCCCTGCCCCATGTGACCGGTTCGCTTTACCGGGTTTTGTCGCGCTTTGCCATGGCGGGACTCAACCTGACAAAGCTTGAAAGCCGGCCTGCCAGAAACGGCGGTTTTGAATACCTGTTTTACCTTGATTTCGAGGGCGACCTCAACGACGCCCAGACCCTTGACCTTCTCTGCGCCCTTTCGGACGAGATGCCCGCCTTTTCGTTCCTCGGCAACTACCGTGAGCTGGACGGCTGATCCGATTCCGTAAATACTATTTCGGTTTATCATTATTGGGGAATTAAAATGATACTATATACCTTATTAATAATATTGACGGTATCGGCCTGAGCTTGGGATATGAAAAACACCTCCTCTCCCGCTCCGTTTGGATATTAACACAGCCGGGGTAGTGAGGTGCAAGTGAGGGGTACAAAATTTTTTAAAAAATTTTTCAGGTTTTTTCGGCTTTAGGTAGTGAGATAGCAGTGAGGGGGGCTAGTGATCTGCTAGTGAGGGTTCGGAAAACGAGCAATTTCGACGAATTAAATTTTTGGAAAAGTTTTTAAAAAGTAAAAACGACAGACCGCCGAGATTACCATTCGGCGGTCTGTCGTTTATACCATTATTTTTTATTTTTCGCTTAATGCGAATGTTAGCTCTGCCCTGACCGCGATCTCTCCGTCCACCCTGGCGATAGCGGTGCCGACGCCGACCGGCCCGCGTACGCGGGTCATCTCGACCTCGAGTTCCAGCACATCTCCCGGTACCACCTTGCGCTTGAACCGGGCGTCCTTTATGCCGCCGAAATAGGCAATCCGGCCGCGGTTTTCCTCCTGCGACAAAACCGCGATTGCCCCGACCTGCGCCAGAGCCTCGATGATAAGCACGCCCGGCATGACATGCTCCTGCGGAAAATGGCCGCAAAAATGCATTTCGTTGGCCGATACGCATTTTATCCCCTTTGCCCATTTTCCGGGTTCAAGACCTGTTATCCTGTCGACCAGCAAAAACGGGTAGCGGTGGGGGATTATCTCCTGAATCTGGTTGCTGTTCAGCTCCATTTTCGTACCCCTTTCAAAATTGACTGCAATCCGTGCGCTTCAGCAGGGTCTGCGGAATATGACCGACGCGTTGTGCCCGCCGAAGCCGAGCGAGTTGGACATGGCGTATTCCATCTCGCGCTGCCTGCCCCGGTTGGGTACTATATCGAGATCGCATTCGGGATCGGGCTCTTTGTAATTGATGGTGGGGGGCAGGTAGCCCTCGGCCACCGCCATGGCGGTTATGACCGCCTCGACCGCCCCGCTCGCCCCCAGCATGTGCCCGGTCATGGATTTGGTGGAGCTTATCGAGAGGGAGCGGGCATGCTGGCCGAAGGCCAGCTTGACGGCGGCGGTTTCAATCGAATCGTTGAGCGGGGTTGAGGTGCCGTGGGCATTGATATAGCCTATCTGCTCTGGCGAGATTTCCGCGTCTGCTATCGCCTGCTTCATGGCGGAGGCCGCGCCCGCCCCGTCGGGACAGGGGGCTGTTATGTGGTGTGCGTCGCAGCTTGCGCCGTAGCCTACCACCTCGCCCAGGATGGCCGCCCCCCGGGCCTTGGCGTGCTCGTAATCCTCCAAAACAAGGATTCCCGCCCCCTCGCCCATGACAAAGCCGCTCCTCTCCCTGTCGAACGGGATGGAGGCGCGGGCGGGGTCGTTGTTTTCGCACAGGGCGCGCATTGCCGAAAAGCCGCCGATGCCGAGCGGGGTGATTGCCGCCTCTCCGCCGCCGGCAACCATGACGTCGGCATAGCCGTCGCGGATATAGCGAAAGGCGTCGCCTATGGCGTTGGTTCCCCCCGCGCAGGCGGTGACCACGCATGAGCACATCCCGCGCGCACCCAGCTCAATCGCGATATTGCCCGCCGCGAGGTTGGCGATATTCATGGGTATGAAAAAGGGGGAAATCCTGTCAAAACCCTTTTCAAGCGCCTTGGCGTGCTCCCTTTCGATGGTCGCAAGCCCGCCGATGCCCGAGGAGACCAATACGCCGAAGCGGTCGCGGTCAAACCCGGAGTCTGCAAGACCCGACTGCTCGTATGCCTCCTTTGCCGCAATGACGGCAAGCTGGGAGAAGCGGTCCATGCGCTTGGCGGCCCGCTTGTCAAGCCGCTCCTCGATATCGGCGTCCTTGACCTCTGCGGCGATTTTCACCCTGAAATCGGTTGTGTCAAAGGCGGTTATGAAATCAATCCCGCAACGTCCCGACCTTACGCCCGCCCACATCTCGCGAACGGTGCCGCCTATCGGAGTGACTGCGCCCATTCCGGTGATTGCCACCCGTCTTTTCATCCTCATTCCGTCCTTTCCGGTCTTCTTTTGTTGAGATTACATTACCATTCCGCCGTCGACGTGAACCACCTGTCCGGTGATATAGCCCGCCTGGTCTCCGGCAAGAAAGCCCACCAGCGCGGCAACCTCCTCGGCCCTGCCTGTCCGCCCCATGGGGATGTTGTTTTTAACCATAGCTTTGACCTCGTCGCTGAGGGAGGCGGTCATGTCGGTGTCTATATAACCCGGCGCGACCGCGTTTACCGTGACTCCGCGGGAGGCAAGCTCGCGCGCCAAAGATTTCGTCATGCCGATGACCCCGGCCTTGCTGGCGGCATAGTTCGACTGACCCGCATTGCCGGTCACTCCTACCACAGATGTGAGGTTGATTATCCTGCCGTAGCGCTGCTTCATCATGGCGCGGGCGGCCAGCTTCAGCATGTTCCAGACACCCTTGAGGTTGACCTCGATTACCCGGTCAAAATCCTCCTCGCTCATCCTGATAATCAGGTTGTCGCGGGTGATTCCGGCGTTGTTTACGACTATGTCGACCCTGCCGAACCGCTCGGCCGCCGCCGAAAACAGGGCTTCGCAGTCCTCGGCGCGCGACACGTCGCCCTGAACGAGAACCACCGAGGCGCCGAGCTGCTCGCAGGCGGTTTTTGTGTCTTGGGCGGCCTCATGGTTGCCCGCATAGTTGATAACAAGGTTGATGCCCTCTTTTGCGAGCCTCAGACAGATTGCCCGCCCTATTCCCCGGCTTCCGCCGGTCACGATTGCAGTTTTTTTGTCCGACAATCAAATCATTCCTTTCAGTCCTCAAACTGTTTGGTTTATGGCCGCGACGGCGGCTTCAAGGCTTTCGGCGTCCTCCACCCCGAGCACCCTGACAGACGGGCAGGTCTTGCGGACAAACCCGCTGAGCACCCTGCCGGGGCCTATTTCTATAAAGGTATCTATACCCGCCCTTTCCATTGCGCGCAGGCTGTCCTCGAAATAAACCGGCGACATGACCTGACGGGTCAGCAGCTCGGCGACCGTCTCGCCGGGCTTCAGGGGGGCGGCGGTTGCGTTGAATATTACTGGAATATGAGGATTTTTGAGCTCTGTGCCTTTTAGGGCTTCCGCCAGCTTTCGGGCCGCCGGTTCGAGCAGAGAGGTGTGGAAGGGGCCGCTTACATTCAGGGGCACGACCCGCCTTGCGCCGCCTTCAAGCGCAAGGGCCGCCGCCCTTTCGACCGCGGCCGCCTCCCCGCCGATGACCATCTGTCCGGGGCAGTTGTAGTTGGCTATCTGCACAACGCCGAGGCTGCCCGCCTCGTCGCATACCTTCTGCAGGGCGGTGCGGTCAAGCCCGAGAACGGCCGCCATCCTGCCGTCCATGCCCTTGACAGTTTGCTCCATCGCCTGTCCGCGAATCCGGGTAAGGGTTATGGCGGTCTGTTGGTCGAAAACCCCCGCCGCATAGAGCGCCGAGTATTCGCCGAGACTGAGTCCGGCCGCCATATCGGGGCGGACGCCGCGTTCGGCAAGCGCGCAGGTGGCGGCAATCGCCGCCGCGACCATGCAGGGCTGGGTGTATTCGGTGCGGTTCAAAAGCTCGGCCGGACCCTGCCAGCAAACCCGCTTCAAATCAAAGTCGATTTCAGTATTGTCGAAGACAGGCCTTGCCGCCGGATAGCTGTCATAGAGGGATTTTCCCATCCCCACCGTCTGGCTGCCCTGTCCCGCGTATATAAATGCGAGCTTCATATCAAAAATCCGTCCTTTCCGGCTAGGTCTATATTCCGTCGGTCAGTTCTTTCATAAGCCTGCGGACGGTCAGTATTTTGTCAAGCCTGTATGCGTTGCTGCCGCAGAAGAAAAGCCCGTTTTCCCAATCCCCTCGGACGGCCGCCGTCAGGGCGGCGGTTATACAGTAGGGGGTTTTGGCGGGGTTGCAGGGGCGCAGGCATTTGACGCAGTTTTTCACCCCTGTGAACACGCCCGGCTTCAGCCGTTCGGTAAGGGGGGAGCGCAGCGCCCGTCCCGGCATGCCGACCGGGCTTTTGACAATCATTATGTCGTCCGGTCCCGCCTTTAAAAACGCCTGTTTATATTCGGGTGCGGCGTCGCATTCCTCGGTGGCGATAAACCGGGTGGCAATCTGCGCGCCCGCCGCCCCGAGCGACCGTACCCGCCGGATGTCCCCGGCGTCGTATATTCCGCCCGCCGCGAATACCGGAATCGGCCGCCCGTTTTGGGCTTCAAACGGCTTTAGCGCCTCGATGACCTCGGATACGATGCTGTCGAGGGTCCGGGCCGTGTCCGACATAAGCTCGTCGAGCGAAAAGCCGAGGTGGCCGCCCGCCAGACTGCCCTCGACCACCAAGAAATCGGGCAACGCGCCGTAATGCCGTTTCCATGAGCGGCATATCAGGGAGGCCGCCTTTGCCGAGGACACTATCGGGGCTATGGCCGTATCGGTTCCCCCGGTGAGGGCGGGCAGGGAGAGAGGCAGTCCGGCGCCCGCTATGACGGCGTCCGCCCCCGCAAGGGCGGCGGTTTTTGCAAGCTCCTCCCCGTCGCTGAGCGCCATCATCACGTTGACCCCGACCATCCCGCGCCCTTTGGATATCTCCTTTGCTTTGCGAATCTCCTCAATCAGGGCGCGGCGGTTGGCTTCAAGGCGGTTTTTATTAAAATCGGGCTGGCGGAAACCGGGGTTTGCCGCCGAGATGACCCCCATCCCGCCGTTTTCGGCGACATGCCCCGCCAGATTGCCGAGGGACACGCCGATTCCCATGCCGCCCTGTATAATAGGCTTATCCAGACATTTGTCCCTGATTGATATGGTGTTCATCGGAGGGTTATTCCTTTCTGCGCCGTCCTTTTTGCATAAAGGAAAGGCACAAGTTTTATGGTTCAGTATCTGCCTATCCTGTCGGGAAGCTCCTTATAAACCGCCTCGCAGCCCGCAAACATATCCTCGATTATCTCGGCGAGCGGGCGGATGCGGCTGCACATTCCGGCCACCTGTCCCGCCATCAGCGAGCCGGAATCGACATCCCCTTCGAAAACCGCGCGGCGCAGCGAGCCGAGGGTGAAGCGTTCGAGCTCCATCTTGTCCGCCCCCTCCTTCTCGCGTTTTATATATTCCCTTGCCATTTTATTTTTAATGATGCGTACCGGCACCCCGGAGATTCGTCCGGTCACTGTGGTGTCGGTGTCCCGCGCGTCGAGGATGGCCTGCTTGTAGTTTTGGTGGATGGGACATTCCTCGGAAACCAGAAGGCAGGTGCCGACCTGCACGCCGCAGGCTCCCAATGCGAAGGCCGCCAGAAGCTGCCGCCCGTCGGCAATACCGCCCGCCGCGATGACCGGTATATTGACCGCGTCAACAACCTGCGGCACCAGCGCCATGGTGGTAAGTTCACCGATATGCCCGCCCGATTCGGTGCCCTCGACGATAAGGGCGTCGGCCCCGGCGCGCTCCATCCTGACGCCGAGCGCCACCGAGGGCACCACCGGCAGCACGCGGATTCCGGCTTCCTTCCATGCGGGGATATACTTGGCGGGGTTGCCCGCCCCTGTGGTTACGACGGGGATATGTTGGTCGATTACCATCTGCGCCATCTGCTCGGCCTCGGGGTTCATCAGCATGATATTCACCCCGAACGGCTTGTCGGTCAGGCTGCGGCATTGCTCGATATTTTCCTTAAGCATATTGATATCCATGCCGCCCGCCGCAATCAGTCCCAGCGCTCCGGCGTTGGAAACCGCCGCCGCGAAGGCGCCGGTGCCGATGTTTGCCATGCCGCCCTGTATCAGAGGATACTTTATCCCAAGCATTTCGGTTATTTTATTGCCCATACTCAAATGACCATGCCTTTCAATGAGATATATAATACCGATTCCCGAATCGGAACGAGTACAATTAAAATTACCACTCCGTCATCATGGCTCCCCATGTCAGCCCGCCGCCGAAGCCCGCCATGACAAGCTTGTCCCCGCGCGTAAGTCTGCCGCCGCGGTTGAGCTCGTCCAGCAGTATCGGGATGCTTGCCGCCGAGGTGTTGCCGTAGCTTTCGATGTTTTGGACAAACTGTCCGGGGGCGGCTCCGAGCCGTTCGGAAACCGCGGCGATGATACGGGCGTTTGCCTGATGGCATATCACATATTTGATGTCGTCAAGGGTATATCCCGCCTGCTCGAGCACATTTTCAATACAGCGAGGGACAATGTCGACCGCAAACTGGTAAACATCCCGCCCGTTCATAAAAAGCTTTTGCGGGGCGTAGCATTTTTTACCCGCGCTCGCGGCGCATATAATCCGGTCGTCGCCCCTCGAGTCGAGATAGCTGACAAGGCGGGCGTCATTGCGGTGCTTTACAACCGCCGCCCCCGCCCCGTCCCCGAAAAGGATGCAGGTGCCGCGGTCGGTGTAGTCTATTGTCCTTGAAAGAACCTCGGCTCCTATCACAAGAGCGTATTTGTCGGGCATGGCGGCAAGCATGCCGCCCGCCGCGGCAAGCGAATATACAAATCCGCTGCACGCGGCGTTGAGGTCGAATGCCGCCATGGATACCTCGTTTAGCCCAAGCTCGCGCTGTACCATGCATGCCACCGACGGGGTAAGGTTGTCGGGGGTGAAGGTTGCGACAATCAGCAGTCCGATTTTCTTGGGGTCGATACCGCTGTTTTCAATCGCGAGTCGTCCGGCCTCGGCGGCAAGCCCGGTTGTGGTTTCGGTTTGGGAGATATAGCGGCTTTTGATACCCGTGCGGGTGGTTATCCATTCGTCGCTTGTGTCGACCATCCTTGTCAGGTCCTCATTGGTCAGGCGGTTTTCGGGCACGGCCGCGCCTGTTCCGCATATTGTAATGCCGTTCACTGAATATCATTCCTTATCGTGTGGGTTTTTGCACGAAGGATTTAAAGTGTACGCCTAATCCGAAGTGCAGTCGCCGATCCGTCGGTACTTTTTGTAGCGCTGCTCCACAAGCGCGCGTCCGCTCAGCTTTGTCAAAACCCCGAGCTCGGTTATCAGCGCGTTTTTCATCCGCTCATAGATTGAACGGGAGCTTTCGTCCAGCCCGCCGGCCGGTTCGCCGAACAGGCGGTCCACAATCCCCCGGTTGTATAGATCGTATGCCGTGAGCTTCATCAGCTCGGCGGCCTCCCGAGCGCGGGAGGCGTCCTTCCACAGGATGGAGGCAAACCCCTCGGGCGAGAGGATGGAGTACACCGAGTTTTCAAGCATCCAGATGCGGTCGGCGACCGAGAGCGCCAGCGCCCCGCCGCTGCCCCCCTCGCCGATTACAATGGCGATGACGGGCACGGTCAGGCTCCCCATTTCCATTAGGTTGCGCGCAATAGCCTCCCCCTGCCCGTGCATTTCGGATTCAAGGCCGGGATATGCGCCCGGGGTGTCGATAAAGGTGATGATGGGTCTTCGGAATTTTTCGGCCTGTTTCATCAGGCGGAGGGCCTTGCGGTAGCCCTCGGGGTTGGGCATGCCGAAGTTGAATTTCAGGTTTTCCTCAAGGGTTTTTCCCTTGCGGTGGCCTATTACGGTCACAGGAAGTCCCTCAAGGCTTGCGATTCCGCCGATTATGGCGGGGTCGTCATGCATGAGACGGTCGCCGTGCTGCTCGAAAAAGTCGGTGAATATGCGGTTTATATAATCCCGCACGCCGGGACGGGCGGGTTTGCGCGCGAGGTAGACGCGGTCGTAGGCGCTGATGTTTCCGTAAGCCTCGGAAAGGAGGCGGCTTTTTTCCTGCAAAAGCTCCCGGCGGCGATCATTATCTTCTGTGTCGGCCAGTTCCCGGTCGAGCTGGCGGATACGGTCTTCCGCTTGCTGTAAAGACATATAGAGATTCATCCCTCTTTATTTTATTTAACCGGATGCGAAATATATGCAAAGCCCTTGCGGGCCGACGGCGAGTGAAGCCGCAGCAGCCTGCCGAGGGTGGCGCGCATCTCGTGCCGCTCGACAATCCTGTCGATAAAGCCGTGCTCAAGCAGGAACTCCGAACGCTGGAACCCCTCTGGCAGGGTCTGGCGGATTGTCTGCTCGATTACGCGCGGTCCGGCAAACCCGATAAGGGCGCGGGGCTCGGCAAGTATGATGTCTCCGAGCGAGGCGAAGCTGGCGGTCACCCCGCCTGTCGTGGGGTGGGTCAGGCAGGAGATATACAAAAGACCCGCCTGATGGTGCCGGGCAAGAGCGTTGCCGGTCTTTGCCATCTGCATCAGCGATACGATGCCCTCCTGCATTCTGGCGCCCCCCGACGCGGTGAAGATGATTATCGGAAGTCTGCGCCTGGTGGCGTATTCAATCGCCCGTGAAACCTTTTCGCCGACCACGCTGCCCATGCTGCCCATCATAAAGCGGCTGTCCATAACCGCTATGACGGTGGAGTGGCCTTCGATGGTGCAGACCCCGGTGATAACGGCTTCCTTCAGACCGGTCGAGGCTTCCAGCGCGGTCAGTTTTTCGGAATAGCCGGGGAAATCGAGATTTTCGGTGGTGTAAAGACCCGCGTTAAGCTCGCGTATGCTGCCCTTGTCGGCAACAAGTCGAAGTCTGCCGTGGGCGGTCAGCCTCATATGATAACCGCAGCCGGGACAGACAAAATAGTTTGCCGCCACCTGATCCGACAGGTAATCCTGCTTGCAGTCCGGGCAGCGGGTATACAGCCCTTCGGGCGCGGACGCCGTGCTGGTTTTGGGTCTGGGGCGCAGCGCCTTGAACTGGGTCAGCTTCTGGCGGCGTTCTTGAAACAGGGGTATCATAATAGGGCGTCAATCCTT